>JAESGY010000032.1_pt1 | contig 149801 bp, 126 predicted proteins | sample 9269841 | NCBI WGS metagenome assembly JAESGY01 (sample SAMN17022865, study PRJNA683097) | algae metagenome | isolation source: Spirirestis rafaelensis WJT71-NPBG6 and co-occurring heterotrophs from... | place: USA: Pinto Wells, Joshua Tree National Park, Colorado Desert, CA | collected...
CCGAAGCTGCACGATTATCATTTTCATCTCAGGAAGTTTGAGTATTTTAACTGATTGACAAAAGGTGCTTTATTTTAAACTTTAACGGATGCACTGATACCAATTGTGCCAGTTGCGTAAGTCCTGCTGTGGTTAATACAGCTTCTTCTGTGGTTAATACAGCTTCTTCTGTGGTTAATACAGCTTCTTCTGTGGTTATGAATGGTCAAGCTGTGATTAAGATTAGACGCTTCAGATAAATTACGAAATTTTACCAGTAATTATCAACAGAAAAATTATAGTGATTTGTGGATTTTGCTGAACCAGAATGTAGTTGCAGTAAGACATAGTAGCTTTAGAAACCTGATAAGGAAGTAAATTTATGTCTCTGAAAAAACGACGTACATCCCGCGTTCTAGAAAATGCTGAGTTAAGATCCGCTGGGCTCAAGGCAATTGATGCCAATCTGGATCTTGGGGATGCTTGCAACTTGAAAAACCTGACACAACTAATGGAGGAGTTACGCGCTAAGATAGATGCTCATAACACTGCTTTAACCGCGATTGACTCTTCCAAAACAGAGATTGAACTGTTAGAACAAACCTTAGGCAATCTCTCTGAGAAGATGCTCATTGGGGTTGCTTTTAAATACGGCAAAGACAGCCGACAATATGAGATGGCAGGTGGAGTTCGCAAAAGTGAACGTATCCGCAAAAGCCGAGTGACCCGCTTGAAAACTCTTGCACAGAAAGCATCCAGCGGTGCTCAAACTGTGTAGATGCCTGCATTGAGAACCACCGACGCGATCGCACTCATTTATATTGGCATTCTTAAGCAGCGATCGCTTCATTATACAAAATCATCGTTATTAGGATATCGCTTTGAGGAGCATTAGCAAGAACCGCTTCAAGAAGTTAGAAAACACTTAAAATTATAGTTACATGCATTTCCCGTATTTACTTAGCTTTACATTGAAATTGGGATGCCAGAAATGGATGGGTATATGCTGATTCGGCAAATTCGCTCGCTACCGTCTGAGCAAGGCGGAGAGATTCGAGCGATCGGACTAACAGCGTATGCTGGAGAGATTAACGAGCAACAAATTCTCCAAGCAGGATTCCAAAAACATTTGACCAAGCCAATAGAAGCAACGCAGTTAGCTATGGTAATTGCTAGCCTAATTAAATAATATAAAAAGTTATGATGATAAGTCGAGAGTAACAGTTGGCTACAAATTCCGGTTTTAGAATGCTAAGAGATCAGTTCCTTCCTGAAAGCAAAGAAGCTCTGCTGGCTCGCATGGCGAACCGCATCCGGCAATCGCTGAACCTCCAAGAGATTTTGGACGCAACTGTGGTCGAGTTGCGGGCATTTTTGCAAACCGACCGAACTAAAGTCTACCGCTTCGATCGCGATGGGCATGGACACGTCGTTGCCGAAGCGAGTGCCCCCAACCGTCTGCCTTCTTTGTTGGGATTGCACTATCCATCTGATGACATTCCGCCCCAAGCGCGGGCTTTGTTTGTCAAAGCACGTACCCGCTCCATTGTCAATGTCAGCGAACAGCGCATTATCCTCAACTCGCTGCCGACCCCGAAAACGACGGCGACCGGGGACTTGACCGTTAAAGAAGTGCAAGAGCAATCCCTCGAAGATATCTTAAGCCGACCGGTAGACCCCTGCCATGTGGACTATCTGACGCAGATGGGTGTGCAATCTTCTCTGGTGGTGCCAATAATTTATCAACAGGAACTCTGGGGGCTGTTGATCTCTCACCATGCCGAACCCAGAGAAATTACATCTGAAGATTTGCAGGTCGTCCAATTGCTTGCTGACCAGGTTTCATTAGCGATTACCCAGGCGAGTCTGCTGAGTCAGGTGCAGGAGCGGCAGCAACGAGAAGCGATCGTTAATCAGATTGCCGCCCTGCTGCACGCACCTCTGTCCCCTGAGCAGATTTTGCATAACGTTCTAGAGCAAGCAGTGAAAGCTTCTGGCAGTTCCGGCGGAAGATTGTACCTCACTTCCCCGGATGAGGCTTTACCAGCCCATCTTTATACTTATGGAAATCAGCCCGCCCCATCCGAGCTTGAGCAACCTGACTTACTAGAAAATCATCCCCTCTGGCAAGAGGTAGGGGTAACTCCTGCTCCCATCGACACTGCCTTAACCCAAGAAGATAAACCTGCCCTGCGAGTGGTAATTAATCTTCAGCAAGAACCGCGTCTGCACCAATTGATTGAATCTTTCCAGACCACACCGATTCGGGGGTTGATTGTTCAACCGTTGTCTTATGGTAAAGAATTCCTGGGGTATCTAACGTTCTTTCGTGACCAAATCGACACACAAAGTCTTTGGCGGGGCTGTGAGGAAGCCGATGAGCGTCAACAGCGACCCCGCCAGTCAATGGTGCAATGGCAGGCGCTTAAACAAGACCAGGCTCACCCTTGGAGCGTCGAAGAGATGGAACTCATCCAGTCTTTGAACATTCACCTATCACTTGCCGTACTGCAAAACCGCCTCTATCAGCGCGAACGTCAGCAACGCTTGGTAGTTGAAATGCATAACGAAGCTCTCTCTCATGCCCGAGCTGCCGCCGAAGAGGTGAGTCGCCTCAAGAGCAACTTCTTGGCTTCTACCAGCCACGAACTACGAACCCCTCTAGCCTCGACCTTGAACTACTTAAAGTTGCTCAAAGAGCGCCTTTATGAAGACGAAGACGAGTTGCGCGAATATATCGACGGCGCTTACCAATCGACGCAAAATCTAGTTACTATCATTAACGATGTGCTTGACATTGCCAAGATTGAAGACGGGCGCATAGCCTTAGATTTGGAGACAGTTTATCTGCAACAGCTTTTACAAGAGCAATGTTTCCTCTCTGGTGCCGAAAGCCGCTATAAGGCAATTCCTCTGACACTCGACTGTGAAATCGAGACTGTTTTCGCCGACAAGATCAAAGTCCGCCAGGTGATGACGAACCTGCTGGATAACGCCTTCAAATTCACAGATGAGGGTCAGATTCATGTCCGGGCTGTCGTTGACAGTACTGGGAGAATGGCTCAGATTTCGGTGCGCGACACGGGCATCGGCATTGAGATGGAAAACTCAGAGCAACTGTTTGTCCCATTTGTGCAAGCTGATGGTTCTGCCCAGCGCTCTTACGGAGGCACTGGCTTAGGGCTGACTATCTGCAAGCGATTAGTGGAACTGATGGGTGGTAAAATCTGGCTTGAAAGCCCTGGGCTTGGGCAGGGTAGCACAGTAACCTTTACTCTGCCTCTAAAGGAACCGAGTCAGATAGCAGGTGAGGATTCTCTAATTGAGCGCCAAGCCCCTAGCTTTTAGCTAGGGGCTTGGCGCTGGGAAGATACTTCACCTGACATAAAAAAGATGGGTATTTTTATGGATTTTAATATTTGGACGGCGATTAAAATCACCTGTGCCTTACTCTCATACATGAATGTAGGCGCTTCCACAGCACGGAGGTTTTGGTAACAATCTTGAATATCCTACTGGTTGAAGATAACCAACTCCTGGCTAAGGGAACCGCCAAACTAATCGAACGCTTGGGAAATCATCAGGTGTTTATTACTGCGGAACCAAAAGAGATCTTCCACTACTGCGAAGCGGGGAAAGTAGAACTGGTGATTATGGATATCAATTTGCCGGGAGCTAGGTGGCAAGGAGAAAAAGTCGATGGCTCCATCCTGTCGCGCCATCTGAAGGCACAATGGGAGCAAATACCGATTATCTTGGTCACGGCTTACACCATGCCCGCCGATCAACATCTCCTGTTGTCCCAATCTGGGGCTGACAGTTGCTATACCAAACCCATCACTGACTACGATGCCTTTTTGGATATGATTAGTCTTCTCGGTCAAAGGAGGAATTGAATCCCTATGTACAAGCTGGCGATTTTGGATGATGACGAACACTGGTGTCGGATCGTCCAACGCTTTTTGAAGGAAGAATATGCTGTGGCAACCTACAAGTCCGTGTCTAGGTTCTTATGGGAGTTAGAGGAACTAAACCAGTACGATATTTTTCTGATCGACTTCATGCTACCTACGGCTGCGTATGAGCTAAGTACAGATGGCATTGAAATCATTACCACTCTTAAGGCACGCTTCCCTCATTCTCCTGTGGTCATCCTCGCAACGGCTTACATGAGCAAGAATGAGTTAGAGGTGCATGGGAAACAAATGTGTCCAGAAGCGGACGGATTTTTTGCTAAGGATGCTGGACTAGAAATATTGGCTCACCAAATGAAGCAACTGCTCACATCAGGTATAACTGAGGACAGGTAGGGTAATTTAGCGTTGGTAAGCATAAAACGAGCGATCGTATAGAAACTGGAGTTTAGGCTAAAGCACGCGATCGCTACGCAGTCGCGGGGCATAATATTGATTATCCTTATGCTAAACAAATTCCAACAAATCAAAGCAGCTCTAGCTTACAAAAACTCGGAAAACTTCGGCGATTTTGCCATTCTCAAAGCTGATTTATTGGGTGCAAAAGCCGATTCAGCATTATCATCTAAACTACAACAAGTAGTAGGATATCACCCAACAATTGATTTAGAAAAATTAAGTCAATATCCTCCAGGCACTTTTGGGCGAGAATATGCTAATCACATGCAAAAAAATCACCTGAAGCCATTTAACATCAGTCCGGAATTAGAAGAAGTTGCCAAACGCAACGTATTTGCCTTGCGATACGCTTTAACTCACGATATTTTCCATCTTCTACTTGGCTTTGATACCAGTTACGCTGGAGAAATTGGCGTTCTTGCCTTCGCTGCCGCACAAAATTACAGCAAATCGCTAAAAATCGGCTTGTGGATGGCGAAATTTCTCTATCCAATCATTGCTTTACCACAAAGACAAGCGATTTTTGCCAACATGCACAAAGGGTTAGAATTGGGCAAAAAAGCTAACTTTTTATTAGGATATCGCTTTGAGGAGCATTGGCAAGAACCGCTTCAAGAAGTTAGAAAACACTTGGGATTACCGCCAATTTAACAATACTTGTAGATGGTTATGCAAATTATTTTAAAATAGCCTGAGCCGTAGCGATCGCCTCTTCTACTTTTTCCACAACATAAACATTGTTCGGCGAGATTTTTTGAAAGAAAACTTTACTTTCTACATCGTCAGTTAACAAAATTACTTGCTTATTTCCCTTCAAAGCCAAAGCAATTTCTGACGCTGTTCCTGCACCCATACCGCAGGCAATTACCAAATCACTCGAAAGTACATTAATATTATTACGAGCATTCCCCATATCAGTAAAAATGGCAATATCAACTGCTTCAGAAATGCCTCGTTTACTATCATCGGGAAGAATCCCAATAACTAAACCATTGGTAGATTTTGCACCCTTACTCGCTGCATCCATCACACCGACATTTCTACCACCAGTGAGCAAAATCCATTGTTGTTGGGCTATCAGTTTACCAAGTTCATAGGCATTTTGCAAATCCTTTGCTGTCGCCTTTTCACCGGGTCCCATTACACCAATAATGATTTTTCTCATAAGTGAATAACAACTTCATTAAACTAAGTACAGCGCCTTTTTAAACGCAGAGGTGAATCAGTCGGCGGAGTCGGTTTCCGTCCCGTCGAACTGATGAACCCGAAGGGTTCGCAGAGTAAGCGCTGAGATACGCAGAGTTTTTACGCAGTGTTTGATTGATTAGAAATTGGTGCAATTTTTTACTAAACAGTCTGGAACAACTGCCTACACCAATAACATATCAAAATTCTTTTTTCCTGACTTCTGCCTTCTGCCTTCTGCCTTCTGCCTTATACTTACCACGCTTCAGCCCAATAAACAATTTCTGATGCTGAAATATCAATCGCTACCCCATAGCTGTCTCCATGATTCCATTTGAAGCCTGGGGTTCCTCTATTTTCTGCATTTAATACCAATATTTCATAAGTGTTAGGAAAAGATTCTTGGGCATCACTAGTATAAAAGAAAGTTGTCGGCACGCCATTTGGTAAGTTTGCGTGGTCGTTTGTATTACCTCCTCTATATTTGTGTTTAGCAATTTCTCTGTACTTTAAAAGTACTTTTTTTATCTTTTCTGGGCGCTGTTTCATCCTAAGTTGAAGATAACTGCCTTGTTGCAAGCCGGGAGAATAAGCAAGCCGCACATTTGTAGCATCCTCCGCAATTTCATGGGGAAAGTGTTTTATTTGTTTTTTATTAGACCAAATTTGATTACGAATTTCTCCATATCGTGTAGTATTAGTTATTGTCTCGGTTTCACCTGTATTGTTAGAAGCTTTCCTCAGAAAAAAACTGCCCCCGACAATACCAAGGCTGCCTAGGGACAATAAAAATATCATGGCGATTTGAACTAAATGCGTAGACGTGTTGCGTCTTTCCGTCAGAAAAAGCTTCATCTAATTGGGTGTATTTCAATTTTGCGGTTATACAAACTCTTATCTGAATTGGCAGAATTTTGAATCTAGCGTAAGACGTATTTTTTGATGAGAGTTTAATCAGATTTAATTACTATGTCAATTTTTTACAGCCGATGCGGACTGAATAAAATCACAACTGTTCCTGTTAAACAAATTATTACGCCAAGCAAATCATAGTAATCTGGTTTTACGCCTTCAACTAACCATAACCAAACCAGAGATGAGAGAATGTAAATACCACCATAGGCTGCATATACTCTGCCAGCGTTTGAGGCATCTATTTTAGTTAGGGTAAAAGCGAAGATAATTAGAGCTAAGATACCGGGAATAATTAAAAATACGCTTTTTCCCAGTCTAAAAGTTGCCCAAAATGCGTAGCAACCGGAGATTTCTCCTAATGCAGCAACTATAAATAAGATGAATGTTTGCATTTTCGGCTTGAGTTTAAACTAATCCGGTGTAAGTCCCCCAGGATAGGCGTGTTTTGCCTTATCTCGTTCCCGCGCTCTGGGTGGGAATGCATTTATGTGGGCTGCTGCCTCGACACAAAGATATCTGGAGGCAGAGCCTCTATGAGTAGACGCTCCCATACAGAGTATGGGAGCGAGAAAATCGCTCAATTACCATGAATAACATTCTCTTGCCTTACTTTGCTAAAAAGACCCGGCAATCATTCCTGCAAGGACGATAAAACCAATCCAAACATTTTGCTTAAACATCTGCGCGTAAATAGGATTGGGAAGGTCTTTCTTGATTAATTGAAGATACTGCCAAATCCAGCCAACAGAAGCAATTGCAAGGCTAATCCAAAATGCAAAGTTAAGATGCATTAAGACACCTAGCCAACCAAGCAAAAAGATGGTTGCAGTAAAGAAAATTCCAATCGCCAGAGGTGCGCGATCGCCAAAAAACAATGCACTAGAATTAACACCAATACGCCGATCATCTTCGCGATCGCTCATAGCGTAAACTGTATCAAATCCTAATGTCCACATCACAGTCGCACCCCAAAGTAACCAAGTCGGTTGTGAGAGGTTTTGCGTCACTGCGCTCCAACTAATCAACACACCAAAACCCCACGCGATCGAAAGCACTAACTGCGGTACAGGAAACACTCGTTTCGCACCTGGATAAAGCAGAATTACCGGCACTGCCGCCACACACAACCAAAAAGAAAGCGGGTTAAGATAAAAAGCAAGAACCGCTGCACAAAACATCGCCACGATCGCGATAACAATACCAACTTTTATCGAAAGCGCACGAGAAGCAAGAGGGCGATCGCGAGTTCTTTCCACCTGTGGGTCGATGTCGCGATCCCACAAATCATTCACAATGCATCCAGCAGCACTTGTGGCGAGAGTACCTAAAGCTATTACACCAACCAGCGGTAAAGGTGGTTTCCCTGAAGCTGCCAAAAACACAGCCCAAAGCGCAGGAATCATCAAGATTAAGCGTCCTTCTGGTTTGTGCCATCGCAGTAGCCGGATAATCACAAGCCACATTGGTTCGGTATTGCTTTCTGGTGTCGTCAGCATAGGTAGCAAAAATAACTAAAAATACTTCAATTCATACATCTTTACATCTATAGAATAGCTTTATTTGCTATTTTTGAGGCTCCCCACCCTGCCTGAGGGAGTATCAGTGGGGGTTCTTGCTTCAACAAGCAACCTTGCCTGGACAGATGACGTTACAATACGGTTCGGATAAGGTTTTTTGATGAAAATTATAGATCACAAAGACGCGATAAATCGCCGTCTTTACAATAATCAGTTTTTTGTAGAGACGGCGATTTATCGCGTCTCTTGCCTTAACACCAAGCGTATTGGATGACGTTACCTTGGGACAAGCAAAAAGTGACGGACAGCACGCAAGTTGAGGAAGTAGCAAGGATATTCATTGAAGCGAACTGCTATAACCGAACAGTGCCAGGTATCGGATTTCTACAATGTTGATTACTACGTGGGAATGGCTTATGTAATAAATCTTTAAAAATTTCTGAAAGGCTTATATGTTACACTTTACAAGTCTGGACGCGAGAGAAGAATATCCCCAACACCCCGTCCCGCTTCGGGAGATGTCCCTGGGGGGCATTCAGGGAGAAGGTGAGTTCTTTGTAGGAGAGCCATATTCTGTTCACTTTTCGCCAACCGACGCGATCGCAAAACTTTACGTAGTCTTGTCCGACGCTTTCCCAAATGCGCTTTTGCACACTGAAGCCAAAAAGCCCTTTGCTATATTGTATCCAAAGTTGGTCAATGGTGCGTAAGTCTGTGCAAGGAAAGTTTTCGATGGATTTGGAATTTAAATAGCGTTCTTCTTCTCTGCCAGTGGCTTTCAGCATCACAGCTAGAGTTTCCTGATCTGCGTCTTTCCACTTGCCGGCTGCTAGCAAGTCGCGCAGTTTGGTGTAGTCTACTCCCTTTTCAGAGGGGAGGTCATCAGTCTTTTGTTTTTGTCGTTGCAGTCTTTCGGCTTCTTGTTGTTCCCGTTGTCGTTGTAGTCTCTGAGCTTCTACTTGTTCGTGTTGTCTTCGCTTCTCGGCTTCTTGTTGTTCATAAAGCCGCAGGTTATTTTAATGTTCTTGTCGTAGTTTTTCGGCTTCTTGTTGTTCCCGTTGTCGTTGAAGCTTCTGAGCTTCTTGTTTTTGTCGGAGTTTTTCGGCTTCTTGTTGTTCCCCTTCCTGCTTCAATAAATTTACGAATTCGTCTTTAATCTCGTAGTAGTTTTGCAACTTCTTTAATTCAGCTTCAGCTTTTTCCCCCAGTGGGTATCCTTGTTCAGTTACTTTCTTGTTAAATTGTTGCTTGTAAATCTTTAATGGTTCTAATACTTCTTTTTGGACTGCACAAGCTTGTTCATCCGTTAATCCTAACTTTTTCTGTAAATCATTTAATATGTGGGATTCTGCTTCATCAAATTCGCCATCAGAAGCAAATTCTTCAACTTTCTGACGATACTTAATGATATTTTCTGGTTCTTCCTGTTTGGTTAGAGGGGGAGTTGGTGGTGTTAGTGTGGGTGAAGGAGAAATAACACTTGCTTTGCGAGTATCCTGTGGGGGTGAAGTGAGTACAAGGGTGGTATTTATACTTTCCCCATGCAAATCTTCTTTTCTCAACAGTTGAGGTGTCAAATGCTCTCGAATCCCTGCCATGCGAATGGCACTACAGCCAAGTTTATATGCAAACTGAACATCTTCTCCAGCCCCCAGAGCATCGTAAAAACCAACAGCAAAGTCAATGGCGGCTTTATCGTCAATTTCCTGACTCATGCCGATAACATAATCAATATGTTGGGCGATTGCTTTGGCTTGAATCTGGGAATAGCAAGCATTAAGTAATACGCACTTTACTTTATCTGCGAACAATTCAAATAATCCAGCTAATGCTGTTGCATCCACTAGCTTTTGTTGTCCGGTATTATCTTCAAATATTAAACCCTCTTCCCCTGCACCATGTCCGGAAAAATGGACAATCTGCGGTTTGTGATCCAGAATAGAGCGGTAAATATCTCTGGGGCGTACTGCTTGTGCCGACTCTATATCAAATCTGTCGCGTTGTCTCGCCCGTTGTAACCCTTCCTTAATTTCACGAATCTCCTCATTCAAACGCAGTTGTTTCGTACCTTTGGGATTCGCTGACAACACTAAGATTTTTTTGACTGGAATTTCATCGTTCATTTCATGTCAGGGTTTTATTAATAATATTTCCAGGTTAAAATCTTCCTTTGATCTTCTGGCTAGACATTGGCTTGATAGATAGGGGTTTGCTTACACCACTGTCTCATAACTAGGTCAATTCTAGATGTTTCCATACTAGGAATACAATAAAGCAACCGTGAATTACGCAAAACATTGTGTTATATCAAGTCCGGATAATTAGTTATGATTCCCACACACTGCACCCCACACGCCAGATGCTCCACTTGGGGAGACCCCAAGACCCTTACGGGTTCGGCAGTCCCCCATCTCCCAAAGGGAGACCAAGGCGAACGGCGGGAACCGCCAAGACGGGGGCTGCCTCACCGCACTGCTCCCCTTAATCGCCTCCCCTTACCAAGGGGAGGGGAGACAAAGCACAGCTTTGGCGGGGTGGGGTTCTGCGGGGAAGAGTAAGTAATCAAGCGGACATGATATTATGCAGCAAGGGCAACCCACCTTGAATTCTTGATGGTGCGTTGCGCTGCGCGACAACACAACACCAGTTGCTACAACGCGGGAAACCCGACGCCAGATGCCTCAACGGAGGGAACCTCCGCACGGCACTGGCTCCGCAACGCACTGGCTCCCCTATGTTTAAATTTATTAATATAGGTTGAAATATTAGCGCAGACTTACTTAGATCACAAAGACGCGATAAATCGCCGTCTCTACAAAGGTCTGATTATTGTAAAGACGCCGATTTATCGCGTCTCTTGCCTTAACCGAATTTTGAGAATGTTTAATTCAGTTTGGTAAGTATCGCAGTCGTTGCCTTTAAATTCTGGCTAGGGCAATCCCAGAATAGTACAAAAATACCCCTAGGTAGCCAATCTAACCTAGAGGGGTAGCATTTTCAAATTACTTTGCGGTTTACTTTAAGTAAAATAAATAAGGTATCTCAATGAGCATCTTTTGAGCATTAAATTTAAGTATAAAATCATGCTCAAAATAATCATCAGTTTGTGCATTTAGGGTATTTGAGCATCTATTGAGCATAAGAAAGGAATTCAAACTCAAAAGTATTGAAAATACAAAATATGGGACTTAATTTAGTTTCAGCTAGCTGGGAGAGTACTCCAACTCAAAAAGTTGAGCAACAGCGGATTATTGCTGCCATTGACTTAGGGACAAATTCATTGCACATGGTAGTTGTGCGGATTGAACCAACATTACCAAGTTTTAGCATTATTGGCAGAGAAAAAGAAACTGTGAGATTGGGCGATCGCGATATTAAAACTGGAGAACTTAAACCAGAGATAATGAAAAAGGCGATCGCTGCTTTAGGACGCTTTTTAGAAGTTGCGAAAAGTCTCAATGCTGAAACAACCATTGCCGTAGCAACTAGCGCTGTGCGCGAAGCACCCAACGGTAAAGATTTTTTGCAAAGGGTAGAAGATGAGTTGAGTTTAAGCGTTGACTTGATTTCTGGTCAAGAAGAAGCGCGACGCATATACTTGGGTGTACTATCGGGGATGGAATTTAATGACCAGCCTCACATTATTATCGATATTGGCGGGGGTTCTACAGAAATAATTTTAGGCGATAGTCATGAAGCGCGAGTACTCACCAGTACCAAAGTCGGTGCAGTGCGACTAACGAGCGAATTAATTACCACCGACCCGATCAGTCACATTGAGTTTCAGTACTTGCAAGCTTATGCACGCGGTACACTCGAACGTTCTGTAGAAGAGGTGCAAGCGAACATACAAATCGGAGAAACTCCCCGTTTGGTAGGAACTGCCGGCACTATTGAAACTTTGGCGCTAATCCACGCACGGGAAAAGTTTGGTTCTGTCCCTGCAACACTCAACCGCTACGAGTTCAGTTTAAAAGATTTGCGTGAGTTGGTCAATCGCTTGCGGAAACTGAATTACTCAGAACGGGCAGTAATTCCGGGAATGCCAGATAGACGGTCAGAAGTGATACTTGCAGGAGCCGTAATATTACAAGAAGCAATGATCCTTTTGGGCGTTGAATCGGTAACCGTGTGCGAGCGATCGCTGCGGGAAGGGGTGATTGTAGACTGGATGTTGACCCACGGTTTAATTGAAGATAAACTGCGGTATCAAAGTTCGGTGAGAGAAAGGAGTGTTCTTAAACAAGCCAAAAAATACAACGTCAACTTAGAACATAGCGATCGCGTTGCCGAATTTGCCCTCTCGTTATTTAACCAAACTCAAGGCAAATTACACAACTGGGGTATAGAAGAAAGAGAATTATTATGGGCAGCGGCGATTTTACACAATTGCGGTCATTATATTAGCCATAGTGCTCACCATAAGCACTCTTACTATCTAATTCGCAATAGTGAGTTACTTGGTTATACAGAAACAGAGATAGAAATAATCGCTAATTTAGCGCGTTATCATCGCAAATCACCGCCCAAGAAAAAGCATGAAAATTATGCCAATCTACTGCACAAAGATGACAGGCAGATTGTCAGCAAATTGAGTGCAATGTTAAGATTAGCAGTTGCCCTTGATAGAAGGCAAATTGGCGCGATCGCCAGAGTAGAGTGTGAATACAATCCAGATTCTCAGGAATTAAAACTACAAATTTTTCCATCTCATCCTGATCAAGATTGCGCCTTAGAACTCTGGAGTGTGGATTTAAAAAAAGATGTGTTTGAAGCAGAATTTGGGTTGAAATTAGTAGCTACTTTGGAAACTGCTGTTACAGTTAGCTAGTTAATAATTCACGCATTCACCCATTGAACAGAGTTTCAGTCGGGATTTAAATACCGACTGAAACTGAAGCTACGTGTGTACTTCGTGTCTTCTCAATCGCCAAGACCAAAGCGAACGCAGTTCGTTAATTATCTATCTGTCTGGAGGGTTCGGGAGTAAACGCAATCACAAGCATACGGCTGCGATTGCCCCGAAGCGTGTCTGGGGTGGGAGGAATCGTCACCTCAATGCCTAATGCCCGTCCGCGACTTTGGGAAATGACTCCATAGCATGATTATCTGAGAAAACGCTGAGTTTTTACTGAATTTATTGCCAGCATAAATTCATGAAAATCATAGTTTGGTTCTCAGATGAGCTTCAGTAGTAGCTGAGATGCTTTGAGTAATCGAAGGATAAGTCAAAAAGAAAAGGAATAACAAATGAAACTCACATCTGTGCTTGCAAGTGCTGCTTTAATTAGTTTTTTTACATTTTCAGATGTTCCCTTAAAGCTTATCAATCCTTCACTAGCTCAAGTATCAGCCCAAGGGACGAATGGTACTACAGGCTTGACTGTTGACCAAAAGATTCAAGCGATCGCCGCAAATAAGGGTAAGCCTGGTAGTGCCGATACGATGCGGAGCGAGTTTAAAGAACAGCTTTCGCCGATCGGTATTCAACCAGGTGGTGCAGGTATGGTAGTTAACCTTTATAGCAAAGCTAATGATGTAACGTTCTCTTTATGTACAAACTTCGATGTAGTTGTAGCGGTAAAGAAAGGTAGAGTGCCTAAGTTCGCAGCCAATGAAGTAAAGTAAGCGAAATATTAAATTTAGGAGTCAGGAGTCAGGAGCCAGAAGTCACACCATGATATTATCCAGATTCCAGACTTTTAACTCCAGACTCCTAACTGCTTCAATGGTGTAACATTGGAACTAACAATTTGCTAATTTTTAGCAGGCTTGATCGCCAAAACTAATAAATCATGAAAATGTCCAAAATTGGTGCTCAACGTTTGGATCGAATCTCCAAACCAATGATGCCTCCTCAATGGGCATCTTTAGTAATGCTGGGTGCGATCGCTATATCTGCTGCAATTGTAGCGGGGTGGTTTGCAGGCGAAGGTACTATCAGTAATATTTTTGCACAGATTAACGTCTTGCAAGCTTCGCCACCTATGTGGCTGCAAGTGCCGATGGTAGCAGGAGAGTATCTGCTTGCCCCGACTGTTATTCTACTAGCGATCGCCTTAGTAATTATGAAAATTTCCCCAGTACCTCGCGCTTGGTCGCGATTTATAGTGGTGGGAATTCTCCTGATGTTGACTATCCGATATATTGTTTGGCGATCGCTTTCCACTCTCAATCTCAGCAATCCTGTAAATGGTACCTTCAGTTTGGCTTTGTTTTTCTTAGAAATGCTGATGCTCAGTAGTGGTTTGATTCAGATGTTTTTGATGCTGAAGCACAAAGAGCGTCCTTGGGAAGCAGACCAAAAAGCAGTTGCTGTAATTGAAGGCAGTTTCACGCCGAGTGTAGATATCTTAGTACCGACTTACAACGAACCGCCTTTTATTTTGCGGCGTACAATTATCGGTTGTCAAGCTCTCGACTACCCTAACAAAAAAGTCTATTTGTTAGATGATACCAAACGTCCAGAAGTGCGGGCGCTAGCTCTGGAATTAGGTTGTGAGTATATGACACGTCCTGATAATCGTCACGCCAAAGCCGGAAATTTGAATCAGGCGATCGCTCGTACTGATGGGGATTTAATAGTCGTTTTTGATGCTGATTTTATCCCGACTGAAAATTTTCTCACACGCACAGTTGGCTTTTTTCAAGATGAAAAAGTTGCCTTGGTGCAGACTCCACAAAGCTTTTACAACTTCGATCCTATTGCCCGCAATCTTGGGTTAGAGAACATTCTCACACCCGAAGAAGAAGTATTTTACCGCCAAATTCAACCGCTTCGCGATAGTGCAGGTAGTGTAATTTGCGCTGGTACTTCTTTTGTCGTGAAAAGAAGTGCGTTGAAAACAGTTGGCGGTTTTGTTACCGACTCTCTCAGCGAAGATTACTTCACCGGCATTCGACTTTCTGCTCAAGGCTATCGCTTAGTTTACTTGGATGAGAAATTGAGTGCAGGTTTGGCAGCTGATAACATGGCAGATCAAGCAACTCAACGTCTGCGTTGGGCGCAAGGTACACTCCAAGCATTTTTCATTGAAGCGAATCCCCTCACCATTCGCGGATTGCGACCTTGGCAACGACTAGCGCACTTAGAAGGATTGCTGCACTGGTTTACGAGTATTTCCCGTGTCGGTTTTTTGATTGCACCTTTAGCTTATTCGTTTTTGGGAGCGATCCCGATTAAAGCAAATGCCGCAGAAATGCTGTATTTCTTTTTGCCCTACTATGTAGTGCAATTGTCAGTATTTTCCTGGCTGAATTATCGCAGCCGTTCGGCATTATTGTCAGATATATACTCAGTTGTGCTGACATTTCCCCTTGCGTGGACGGTAATTCAAGTCATGCTGAATCCGTTTTCTCGTGGTTTCAAGGTGACACCAAAGGGAACTGCAAGCGATCGCTTCTCTTTCAACTGGAAACTAGCCTTGCCTTTGATTGTATTATTTATCACCACAGCCGTCAGCTTATGGCGCAACTTGGGGATGTTTATGCTCAAAGGTGCTTGGCAGACTACAATGCCATTAGAAGTTGCCCAACAAGTCAAGGGACTCGGTTTAGGTTGGTTGTGGAGCGCTTACAATCTGATTGTGCTTGCGGTTGCTTTGTTGGTCTTGCTGGATATTCCCAAACCTGACCCCTACGCTTGGTTTGACCTACGTCGCACCGTGCGCTTAAGTGTAAAAGATAACGAAGAAGAATCTGCAAAAGATACTTCACTTTGGGGAATAACCACAAAGATTTCCGAAATAGGAGCCGAAATTGCTTTAACACAAGCGGGTTTGCCAGAAATTAAAGCAGGAGAAATCTTACCCGTGACAGTGGAAATTATGGAGGCAAAATTAAGCTTGCAAGGTACTGTTACGCAAACTACTGTTCAAGAAGGATTTCCCACAGTTCAAGTCATGTTTGAACAGCTAAACATGACTCAGCATCGTTGCTTGGTAAAAATGCTGTTCTGTCGTCCTGGTCAGTGGCGACGTTCTTTGACACCCGGAGAGTTACAATCTTTATTGCTACTATTTAAAGTTTTGCTCAAACCAAGAGTGTTATTTGATCGCAAAGCTGATATAAGTGCGATCGCTCTTGTAAAAGGCTGATTCTCTCTGACGCACACTTACCTGAGAATATGCTGAGTCTAAGCTAAGTTTTTTTTCCAGAGAAATTCAGAAAACTCAAGGTTTGGTTTCAGATGAGCTTCAGTACCAATTGGGATACTTTCTTTAGTGGTGATTTCCCAAAAGTACCTTAGTCTTCCAGAGGTCTGATATGGAATTAAAAGATTTGATTTTGCTGTTGCACCCAGCGATTGCAGTAGTTGTCGTTTTTCCTTTAATCGGTATCGTCGTCAACCGCGCTTTGCAAGTTCGTCAGCGACGCCTACAAACTGCAACAGACGGTAAGAGCAAAATTCCCCCAGCTGCCGGACAGGAACATGTTAAGTTAGGACGCTGGCTGACAGGATGGGTTGTCGGGATTGTTTTATTAGCGTTGGGTTTCGATATATATAGCAATATCTTAGAAAAGCAAGTTTGGACAAAAACGCCATTCCAAGCCATCTTGATTACGTTGTTTTTTGTAGCAGCGATCGCTTCATTAGCTCTACTTTACAAAGCACGCGATCAAAAGTGGCGGGCGATTTTTGCTACCCTCAGTGGCATGGCTTTAGTAGTGCTTGGTTGTCAGGATGGTATCTATCGTAAAACTAACCAATGGTATTTTTCTCACTACTATTACGGTATTATCGCCGCTTTGTTGATGATTTTCTCTTTGGCAATTTTGCCAGATATCTATAAAGATAAAACAAATCGCTGGCGTCAAATTCACATCGCTTTAAATTCTCTCGCTCTGTTACTGTTTATTGGACAGGGAATCACAGGACCATTGTCATTACTTGAAGTTCCTTTGACTTGGCAAGAATCCTATGTTCAAAAGCTTTACGAGCAACAGTGCAATATTAAACCCTGTACAATCCAAGCACCAAATTTGCCTAAGAAGCCTTAAAAAGTCATACCATGACCGTTGAATTACCGATAATAAAACATGTTTGTAGTAAGGACTGAAGTCCTTATCTCATAATATAAGGGAGGACTTTAGCCCTTACTACAAGCTTATCAAGGTATGAGGCGAGAACAGCGCGCTCTGACAGTGTGGTTGACAGGTTTAAGTCGTTCGGGCAAGATTCTTATCGGTGATATCTCAGGAAGTGGGCTACGACGCTCTTAATCAGATAGACGGGCGTAAACGACATTTGACAGTGGATTAAAAGCGGGCTTGTTTTACGGGTTTTGGTTACATTTGCACTACGGCACGCGTTCCTCTGGGGCTTTCAGGCGATCGCCATTTTTTTTGTAAATTCGCCTATAAGTGAGTATTATTTACTTCACAAAACAACATAATTAGGTAAAATTAGGTAAAGTAATTTCTGCCTCTGTTTAACAAAGGCATTTTTCTATTCCATGCAAATGAACGAGCGTGCATCCAAACTTCCCTTTGCCCCGCTACCGTTAATCGCACCCTTTTTCCTGTGGGGTACAGCAATGGTAGCAATGAAAGGAGTAATGCCCCACACCACGCCGCTATTCATGGCTGGAGTGCGTCTAGTGCCTGCTGGGGTGTTAATCTTAATAGCTACTGCATTCATGGGTAGACCTCAACCTAAGGGTTGGGCAGCATGGTTGTGGATTGCCTTATTTGCGTTGGTGGATGGAGCGCTATTTCAAGGCTTTTTGGCAGAGGGATTAGTCAGAACTGGTGCGGGGTTGGGATCTGTAATGATTGACTCTCAACCGTTGGCTGTTGCTTTAATGTCGTTGTGGCTATTTCAAGAACATATTGGTTTGTGGGGATGGCTAGGACTAGCATTAGGAGTTGCAGGAATTAGTTTAATTGGCTTACCCGACGAATTGATTTTGGGTCTTTTCTCAAATCATTCAATTCCCCCCTCTTCCACTCTCCCCCTCTCCTTCTTTGAAAGCGGTGAGTGGTTGATGCTGTTAGCAGCACTGTCAATGGCAGTGGGAACGATTTTGATTAGATATGTATGTCGATATGCCGATCCGGTAAGCGCTACAGGATGGCACATGATTATAGGTGGATTGCCTTTATGGGGAATTTCATTTTTTAGCGAATCCCACCCCTGGCAAAATCTTCTCGTATCTGATTGGATGGCGCTCTCATATGCCACAGTATTTGGGAGTGCGATCGCCTACGGATTATTTTTCTATTTTGCATCTAGCGGCAGTCTCACCAGTCTCAGTTCCCTGACCTTCCTCACACCCGTATTTGCTTTGTTGTTTGGCAATTTGTTGCTCAACGAAGTTCTCAGCCCTTTACAGTGGGTGGGAGTCTGCATAACTTTAGTCAGCATCTATCTGATCAACCAACGTGACACCTTAGCACAAACAAATCAGAAGGTTGCAGTGGCAGAACAAAACAATACACAGCAGCAATCACTTCCAGAAACATTTGGGAAAAAGCTCAACCCAGTAAGTCTATCAATCAGGGAATCTGAGCGAGAAATTTTACCATAATTAAGCAAGACTGTGCCAGCACTTATACTGTTATCTGAACGCTGACCAGTGACCCCTTATTCCCGACTTACAGCAGAATTTAGAATTCAGGAGTCAGAATTCAGAAGTAAAACAGGCTTTACTCAAGCTTTTGAGACGAATGGTTGTGTACTTCACATTCCTTGAAATCCGCTGTATAAGAATTTTCATCACCTTTAAAACTTCTTCAAGATATTTTTGGCAAGATAAAAGTTAACATTGAGCCAAGCCCAAGTTATTGTTGTATCGATAACTTACAATGTATGTTCTGGCTGCGATTTTTGATATGAGGCTACGCCATTCCTCCATCCTGATAATTACCTGTCTGACTTGCCTGGGTTTTGACACCAGTCCCGCAAGGACAGTTCCACCTAACCTAGCACCGGAATTCAAACTGTCTCAAACCAATTCCACACAGACAGCCAATTCTTCTATTCTTGCACTTGGTAGTACAGGGGCAGAAGTGGAGGCACTGCAAAAACAACTTAAAGAGTTAGGCTACTACGATGGTGTGGTAAATGGAGATTATCGCCAAAGCACCGAACTCGCAGTCTCTAAATTTCAGAAAGCAAAAAACTTGATAACAGACGGTATTGCTGGGGCAACAACTAAGAAAAGTCTGTTGGCAGCAATTAAGCAAAAGCAATCATTATCCCTTGCTGCTACCACTCCTATCCCGAAACCCCCCAAATCAAGTACTAAGTCGCCCCCCCAAAAAGGTTTATTATGGTGGTCGCTTGTTGGTATGGGAATTTTAGGTGGTCTTGGTGCGCTACTTTATTTGTTGAGAAGGTCAAGGAAAGTCAAAGAAGTTCAATCAGAAAACTTTCATTTTGAAGTTTTGACGCCATCTCAGACAAAACCGGTTCCGTCTTTGTTACCGTTAGACAGCGCAGCAGATGAAAATTACAAAAATGCAGATATAACAAATGCAGAAGAAGCAACTGCACCACCCGCAACAGAAATACTACCACTAGAAAAAACTTCCCGTTTGGCGAAAGTCAACATAGTTGAGGAGTTGATGAAAGACTTACGCAGTCCCGACTTGACGAAACGACGCAAAGCTATCTGGGATTTGGGGCAACAAGGAGATTCCCGCGCAATTCAGCCACTGATGGAGATAATGATTGATGCTGATTCTCAACAACGCAGCTTAATTTTGGCAGCTTTGGCAGAAATTGGTACGCGCACACTTAAACCGATGAATCGTGCTTTGGCAATTTCACTGCAAGATGAAAGTCCGGACGTGCGACAAAATGCCATCCGTGATTTGACTCGCGTTTATGATATGATGGCTCAAATTAGTCAGATGTTGTGTCTGGCAACGGAAGACTCCAATGCAGACGTGCAAGCAACTGCGCGTTATGCTCTTTCACAAATGAATCGTATTCGCACTTTGTCGTCTGGTGAAGAGAGTGAAGAGGAAGATTTGCAAGAGTAATGCTCAAAGTTTATTCTACTGGCGATTGTGACATACGGCTTCGATGCGATAACCATCAGGATCAATCACAAATGCTGCATAATAATTGGGGTGGTATTGTGGACGCAATCCAGGCTTACCATTCTCCTTACCTCCAATTCCCATTGCTGCGACATAAAAAGCATCTACAGATGAGCGATCGCTTGCAGCAAATGCCAGATGAAAACCTGAGCATGGCGAAATCTCCGTTGATTCTCTGCGATTACCAATCCAAAACATCGGGCTATCAACACCATAAGCTGCGACATAAGGCAAGTTAAACAAGCATTTAATGCCTAATGGCGCAAGTACAACGTTATAAAAATTGATGCTTTGCTGTAAATTACTGACTGCGAGGGATAAATGATCAAACATAAATCCTCACTATAAAAGCAGCTATGCTAAAAGATTCTCATTAAAGTCGTGTAATCAAATTATATAGCGTCCAAGCCGACTCAAAATAAAGTAAGAATCACCCGATCGGGTGATGAAGCGCGATCGCTTTCGTATTAAATTCTTCTCAAGATATTAGATCATAAATACAGTCATGAAGCTTACTGCTCGTCGCTAATCCACCCCGATTCATTTAATCTGTTTTAATCTCCTGCGCTCTTGAAATCCGTAAGAGCCAGCGATATGATTTTGAATGGTTAGCGACCTCTTGATGAAACTGCGCCACAGTCCCGCGCTACAAGGACTGTCCAGACAAACAAGATGGAGAGCAGACATATGCATTCTAAAGCAATTGTCAATGCGAGTAATTTGACTTATGAACTCGCAAATATACGGTTATTATTTAAAGACATTGCTGTTGCGATTAATGAAGGGCAACGCATCGGATTGGTTGGTTGTAACGCTAGCGGTAAATCAACATTGCTCAAACTGCTTGCACAAGAACTGACACCCAAGACGGGATCAATAATAACCACAGGTAGTATTTACTATCTACCTCAAGTCAGTACACTAAATTTGTCTGCGTCAAATGATTCGGTACTTGACTGGCTCAGTTCTATCTCTGATGAATGGTGGACTGTGACAAATTTGTTAAAGGATAAATTTGAAACAGAACTCTGTTTATCTGCGTCAATCGGCAGTTTAAGTGGTGGAGAATTGACAAAACTGTGGTTAGCGATCGCTTTATCGAAGCAACCCGATATTTTGCTGCTGGATGAACCAACCAATCACTTAGACTTAATAGCATTAGAGCAGTTGCAGAAAGTGTTGCAAGTATTTCCGGGTGCGATCGTTATCGTTTCGCACAAGCCTTTTTTTCTCGATCAAGTCGTAGATACGATTTGGGAGTTAACACCAAAAGCGCTCCTAGTGTATGGTGGAAACTATTCTTTTTATCGATCGCAAAAAGAAAGCGAGTATCAGACTGCGTTACGCGCTCACGAAGTAGCGCGAAAAAAACTCAAACATGCTCAAACCTCCGTAGCGCAAGAACAAAAACGAGCTGCTCAATCTCAGAGAAACGGTCGTCTACATGCAAGTAGCATTCCTAAAATTGTCGCTGGAGCGATGAAACGAAAAGCAGAGGTGACAGCTGGAATTGCAAAACAAAAACATGAAGCAGCTGTAGAAAGTGCAACTCAGAAGGTTGCGTCAACCAAAATAAAAACAACAAAAGCAGCTAGCATTCAACTGCAAGAACGCAGCCAAAAACAGAAAAATTTAATTGACATCCAAGGTGCAGATTTGAAATTAGGCTATCGCACAGCGTCCCCGAAGGAGAATCGCTTATTAATCAAAAATATCCAGCTTCATGTCTCCTCAGGTGATCGGATTGCAGTTGCAGGAGCAAACGGTTCTGGAAAATCCTGTTTGGCAAAAGCAATTTTGGGAATGAAGCAATCTCCAGCCATTTTAAAATCTGGTGAAATAGCGTAGACACGAAGTGGCTTGTCGTAAGACATCGCATCCCAGATGAAAGCGGTGTACCTCGATCAAACCTATGAAGTTGTCAATCGAGAAATCACAGTTTTGGAAAATATGCAAGCAGCAAATCCACATTTAAACTATCAATTGCTGCGACAGCAGTTAGGACATTTTCTCTTTTTCAACGATGATGTCTATAAGAATGCATCTGTATTGAGTGGAGGAGAGTTAGCACGTTTAGCTGTAGCGATGATCACCGTTAGTGAGATTGATTGGCTGATTTTAGACGAACCAACAAACAATCTGGATGTAGAGACGATCAATCACATTGTCGATGGATTAAATGAGTATCAAGGTGCGCTTTGGGTAATTTCCCACGATATAGATTTTCTCAGCCGCATTCGGATTATGCAAGCCTACCAAATCAAAAATCATCAACTTCAGCCTCTAATCCACCAACCGGATGGCGCAGAACGATATTATCAGGAATTGATTTATGGTTTAGCAAATTTATGAAATTACTTTTCGTTTCCACTTCCGTTGGACCTCTTGGTACTGGATTGGGCGGTGGTGTGGAATTGACCCTGTATAATATAGCTCAACAAATGATCCAGCGGGGTCATGAAGTGCAAATCGTTGCTCCCGCAGGTTCTACATGGGATAACCTGCCAATAGTGCAAATTCCTGGTAATTTACAGATTATTGCCCAAAGCCAAGAACGCACAGACCCGGTTATGATGCCGTCCAATTCTGTGTTGGCAAATATGTGGGATTATGCTCGTCAGGTTCAGGCTGATTATGACTTGATTGTAAATTTTGCTTACGATTGGTTGCCATTTTACCTGACACCTTTTTTCACTCGTCCTATTGCCCACTTAGTCAGTATGGGTTCACTCAATAACGCCCTAGACGAGATTATAAAACACGTTGCGGAACATTTTCCTCTGACAATTGGCTTTCATACTCAAGTACAAGCTGCTACTTTTGCCCTTGACCAGCCGTATTCTTGTTTGAGTAATGGAATTGATTTATCGCTTTATGAGTTTTGCGATCGCCCAAAACAACAATTAGCCTGGTTAGGTCGAATTGCAGCCGAAAAAGGTTTAGCAGATGCAGTTGCAGTCGCGCAAATTACCCAAATTCCCTTAAAAATTATGGGTAAAATTCAAGATGAATTATACTGGCAGCAAATTTGTGAAAATTACCCAAATGATATGTTTGAATATCTGGGATTTTTATCAACAAATGAAATGCAACAGGTATTACGTGAGTGTCGGGCATTATTGATGACACCTCATTGGGTAGAAGCTTTCGGCAATGTCGTCATTGAAAGTTTAGCTTGTGGAGTGCCAGTAATATCGTATCGTCGCGGGGGACCTGCGGAAATTATCCAAGATGGCAAAACTGGCTTTTTGGTAGAACCGGATAGCATTTCTGAGTTGGTAAATGCTACACAGCGTCTTGATGAAATCAACCGTCAAACTTGTCGCGCTTCCGCAGAGGCAGAATTTTCTTTAGAAGCCTTAGGTTCGCGCTTTGAAAAATGGTTCAAAGAGATTTTATCGTTATGAATTGTTTTAACTCCTAACTTTTAACTTTTTATTAATGCAATCTGAAATCGAAAATTCAAAATCTAAAATCATACCGCCTTTTCTCAAACCTGGTGACTTATTACGAGTAATAGCACCAAGCGGTGCTTTGCGAGAATTTGCGACCTTTGAAAAAGGAGTAGAAATTTGGCGATCGCGTGGTTACAAAGTAGAAATATCTCCGCAGATAGATGATAAATGGGGATATTTAGCAGGAAAAGACGAAACCCGCCGCGACCAACTAGCAGCAGCATGGCAAGATCCAGAATGTCGCGGTATCCTCTGCGCTAGAGGTGGTTTCGGTAGCACCCGCATTTTAGAAAATTGGAATTGGGGAGTGGGGGAGCGGGGGAGTGGAGGACAAGAGAGACAAGGGGGACGACAAGGGGACAAGGAGACAAGGAGACAAGAAGACAAAAAGAATAATTCTTCTTTCTCCCCATCCCCCCATCCCCCCCTCTTCCACTCCCCCCCTCCTCCCAAGTGGCTAATCGGCTTTTCCGATATTACTGCGCTATTGTGGAGCTTGGAAAAAGCAGGAATTTCTGGGGTTCATGCACCCGTGCTGACAACTTTATCATCTGAGCCAGATTGGTCAATTCAGCGTTTGTTTGATTGGGTGGAAGGTCGTCCTATCGCTTCTTTGAAAGGTTCTGGTTGGGGTGGAGGTATAGCTAAGGGAATTTTACTTCCAGCTAATCTGACGGTAGCGACTCATTTATTGAGTACGCCATTTCAACCGAATTTAGATAATGTGATTTTGGCATTTGAAGATGTGACAGAAGCACCTTACCGCATTGATAGAATGCTGACACAATGGCGGATGAGTGGTGCTTTATCAAAAGTTAGTGGAATTGCATTGGGTAACTTTACGAAATGTGAAGCACCACCTGATGTTCCCAGTTTGAGTGTAGAGGAAGTTTTGCGCGATCGCTTGAGCGATTTGAATATTCCCGTTGTCTCTAACTTACCATTCGGTCACGAAGCACCTAATGCGGCTTTACCAGTCGGTGTTATGGCAACTTTGGATGGAGATGAAGGTCTTTTGAGTGTCGCATGAATAACGTGTTGCGGGTTATTTTTTCATTGTAATTTAGGAAAAAGTGTGGCAATGACAAAAAAAACAACAGACATTATTCACTCGGAATTGCTTGAGATATTGTCTCGATTGCCTTCGTCTGAGCAAAATAAAGTTTTAAATTTTGCTATTTCTTTACATCAGAAAAAACTCACTCAGGAATCGAATGCTATTTCTGATGAAGAAGCTGCTGCGCTAAAAGCTGAGTTCGCGCAGGAAGATTTAGCCTTTGCAGAAGCAGCTTTAAATGTTTTGCCAAGGGTATGCGTGTAATTAATGTTTGAGTTAGGAGAAATGGAGATAGAAACGCAGCGGCTTATTCTGCGAGAATTTAAACTAGAAGACGTTCAACAGCTTGCACCAATACTCGCCAATCCACGAGTCATGAAATTTTCCCCCACAGGCATTCTTTCAGTTCTAGAAACTCAAGCAAAAATACAAGGTTTTATTGCTTCATATAAAAAATATGGTTTTGGAAAATGGGCTATTACTTTTAAAGAAAGTAATCAATTGATAGGTTATTGCGGGATAGCGATTGAACAAATTGATAACAAAGATGAAAGAGAAATTGGATATCGACTAGATCCAAAGTTTTGGGGTCAGGGCTTGGCAACTGAAGCAGCATCAACAGCTATTCGATACGGACTTGAACAACTCAAATTTCCATATATTCTTGGTATTGTTGAACGCGAAAATAAAGCCTCTGTGAGAGTTCTTGAAAAGTTAGGTATGCGACATCAAAGAGAGACAATATTTTTAGGTGTTGAAATGGATGTCTATAGTGTAGAAAGCTCTAGATAAAAATGTATTGGAGCGGATGGAAAGGATACTATCGCTGCTAAATTCGAACGTCATATAGAAATTTAGAGTAGTAAGAGGGGGACAGTGGGAGAAATAATTTTTCCCCTTGTCCCCCTTGTCTCGCTACTCTGCCAAACCTAAACGATCCAAAATAAACGCGTAATCAAAAGCTAATTCTTTTAAGCTTTCATAACGCCCAGATGCACCCCCATGTCCAGCACTCATGTTAGTTTTAAGTAAGAGAATGTTGTTATCTGTTTTCAACTCTCGTAATTTTGCTGTCCATTTGGCTGGTTCCCAATATTTAACGCGAGAATCATTTAAACCCGCAGTAATCAGCATATCTGGGTAATCTTTCGCCTCGACATTATCATAAGGCGAATAAGATTTCATGTAGTCGTAATAAACCTTGTCGTTAGGATTACCCCATTCTTCCCATTCCATAGCGGAAAGGGGCAAGGAAGTATCTAAGATAGTAGTCACGACATCTACAAATGGGACATCAGCAACTACTACTTTAAATAGTTCGGGACGCATATTTATGACTGCACCCATCAATAAACCACCTGCGCTACCCCCAGAAATAACTAAGCGATCGCTTGCTGTCCATTTTTGGTCAATCAGATATTCCGCACATGCGATAAAATCTGTAAAGGTATTTTTTTTCTGCAAAAACTTACCATCTTCATACCACTTGCGTCCCATTTCTTCGCCACCACGAATATGAGCGATCGCATACACTATCCCCCGATCTAACAGCGTTAATCGAGTTGATGAAAACATCACCGGGTAAGAATATCCGTAAGAACCATATCCTGTCATAAACAAGGGATTTTTACCATCTTTTTCGATTCCTTGTTTGTAAACAATAGATATGGGGATTTGTGTTCCATCTTTCGCCGTAGCCATTAGCCACTCACTTTTATAGTCGCTTTTATCATAGCCACCGAGAACTTCTGTCTCTTTTTTCAACTCTCGCTTATCTGTTTCCATATCGTAATCAAAAACAGATAACGGTGTGATTAAAGATGTGTAACTGAAGCGGAGAATATTCGTGTTAAATTCTGGATTATTTCCTTCGGAAAAGGTATATGTCGGCTCTGGAAAAGTTATATTGTTTTCCTTGCCTGTAGATAAGTTTTGCACTCTTGCAGTTTCCAATCCCGCTTTCCTTTCATAAATTACCAAATGATTGGTAAACAAACTCACCCCTGATAGCATCACATCTTCTCGATGGGGAATTACAGTTTGCCAATTTTCTTTATTCGGGGTTGCTACCGGCGTTTTCACCAGTTTAAAGTTGGTTGCTTCGTAATTGGTAACGATGTAGAAGTGATCGCTGTGATGTTCAACATCGTATTCCATCCCTGTAGTACGTGGATGAATTATTTGAAAATTGCCAGTAGGATTATTCGCATCTAAATAATGAATTTCGGTAGTAATACTACTTGACAAAATCATCAATATGTATGCTTCACTTCGGGTTTTCCCTACATCTAAATTGTAAATATCATCTGGTTCGTGATAAATTAAAACATCTTCAGTTGTTGGTGTTTTTAAAGTATGCCTAAATAGTTGGTAAGGACGATTCGCAGCGTTGATTTTGGTGTAAAATACTGTCTGATTATCGTTACCCCAAGTTAAAGAAAAATAAGTTTCCGGTATACTTTCGGAATACAACTGAAATGTGTTCAAATCAAGAAAGAAAAGCGTGTATTGTTCAGAGCCGTTAGTATCAGTTGAATAAGCTAATATTTCATGATTAGGGCTGATTTGAAATACACCTAAGCTGAAAAATTCATGCCCTTGCGCTAGTTCATTTTGGTCTAGAAGTACTTCTTCTGGCGCATCGAGACTGCCTTTTTTGCGACAGAAAATTGGGTAAGCTTTTCCTTCTTCGGTACGAGAGTAATAGTAATAATCATCTTTGCGGAATGGCACTGATAAGTCAGTTTCTTGAATCCGCGCCAACATCTCATTATAAAGCTTTGTTTGCAAAGCTTCAGTATGTTGCATCATCGCTTCAGTGTAAGCGTTTTCCGCTTCCAGATAAGCGATCGCTTTTGGATTTTCAATATCCCGCAGCCAAAAGTAATCATCAATTCGGCGATCGCCGTGTAATTCCAAAACTTGCGGTTGTTTCTCAGCAGATGGGGGGTTCACAATATGTTGTAAACGGTTATCTTTATTCATAGTTTTTCACCTCAATGTCAATGTGTAGTAATTACACCCCTAGTTATGATGAACTAGAAATACCATTAATGTGGGGCGATTTTTTCAGCCTACACAAGCCAATGGCTGGTACAACTCCCAGAATCACCGCAGTAAATCCTTGTCCACTCAAATACAATATCTGAGTCCGGTTTGCTTCGGGAATAAAATCTTGCACCAGCGAAAGTAACCAAATCAAGATACTGATGAAGAAAAATGAACCTGAGGGTAGAAAAGTCCACCACCAAGCATTTGTTGTGTAGCGTCGGAGTACCAGAAATTGGCAAAACCCCAGCCAAATTCCAGAAAATATATATAAAAAAGTTGACAAAATGCCCAAAATAACAGTTTGATTAGCAGATAAAGTTAAATTTGATGATGCAGCGATCGCACTAATATAGCTTATCCATGCTGTAGAAACGCTATTGGAGATCAGCCAACCAAAACAGGTAGCAAGCAGCCACAACCAACCAGAAAGATATCCCCGCAGGACGATCGCTTGATCTGCGCCAAAAATTAAGGCAAAAATTAAATTAGTGCTGAAGCTTTTACCCAAAGAGTACCACGTCAGATATTGCTGGAAAATACTTGGTGGTATAGTTTCCACAATAGTTTTTTCTAAAGCGATGCTGGCAATTCCACCTACCACCCATCCCAAAAGTGTCAAAATAGAAAATTGGATAAAGAAACTTTGACGCTGGGATCGGGGTATCAAAAGCATTTCCCGCTGAGAATTGTTTGAAGTCAAGGTAAAATTAGAAGAGTTATCAGTTTGCATATCAATTTTCAGAGGGGAAAAGGTTAAAGGGTAAAGGGTAAAGGTAAGAAAAAGGGTAAAGGGTAAAGGCTAAGAAAGAAGAAATATTTCCCCCCCTGATCCCTCTGCTCCCCCTGCTCCCCCTGCTCCCTGCTCCCCCCTCTCCCCCTCTCCCCCTCCTCTTTTACGGTAAGCTCCTGAAAAAGCGTAATCCCAGAATGATAAGCTAAACAGTGGCATAAAAAAACGACTTAGGATGAAGTGTTAAATGGGTCTTTCCTTAAGCGCTCCTCATCTCCTACGAGCTGCTCGTGGTGAAGTGTTAGATCGTCCTCCAGTATGGATGATGCGTCAAGCTGGAAGATATATGAAAGCGTATCGAGATTTACGCGAAAAGTATCCATCGTTTCGCGATCGCTCGGAAATTCCCGAAGTAGCGATTGAAATTTCTTTACAACCTTGGCGAGCTTTCCAGCCTGATGGAGTAATTCTATTTTCCGATATTGTGACGCCTCTACCTGGTTTGGGCATTGAAATGGATATTGCTGAAGGCAAAGGTCCAATTATTCAATCACCCCTTCGCTCTCAAGCACAAATCGATGAACTGCGTCCTCTAGAACCAGAAGCATCCCTGCCATTTATCAAAACAATTTTGCAGGCGTTGCGTCAAGAGGTGGACAATCAATCAACGGTGTTGGGCTTTGTCGGGGCACCGTGGACTTTAGCAGCTTATGCTGTGGAAGGAAAAGGTTCTAAAACCTATTCCGTGATTAAAAATATGGCGTTCTCAGATCCAACGGTTTTGCATAAATTACTGGCAAAATTTGCCGATGCGATCGCTATTTATGCTCGTTACCAAATTGACTGCGGTGCCCAAGTAGTACAAATGTTTGATTCTTGGGCGGGTCAACTCAGCCCCCAAGATTATGACGTTTTTGCTTTGCCCTATCAACAAAGAGTGTTTGAACAAGTCAAGCAAACTCATCCAGATACACCGTTAATTCTGCTAGTTAGCGGTAGTGCAGGTGTGCTGGAAAGGATGGGAAAATCCGGTGCGGATATTGTCACTGTAGACTGGTCAGTAGACATGGCAGATGCACGGGCAAGATTGGGCAAAGAAGTGAAAGTGCAAGGAAACCTCGATCCCGGTGTGCTATTTGGTTCCAAAGAATTTATTCGCGATCGCATTCATGATACCGTTCGCAAAGCTGGTAATTGGGGTCATATTCTCAACCTTGGTCATGGTGTGCTACCCACAACCCCAGAAGAAAATGTCGCTTTCTTCTTTGAAACAGCCAAGCAACTAAGTTTAACAGCGGTTACTTAAGCTTGTTTGTCGCTAATGGTAAGTCCAGCACTGCGGGAGGGTTTCCCTCCGCAGGTGACTGGCTCTCCCGTTGGGCTAATCGTTAATGGCTAATGGTGAAAATGCGATTAGTCATTAGCGATTATCTTCACGAAATACTGCTTAGAGTAAATTCGTAGAGTTTTTTAAACGCAGAGGGACGCTAAGGTAAGCGCAAAGGAACGCGGAGTTTTCGTTTCAATTTTTTGATGAAACTGCTTTGCCCTATAAGAAGCTCTAGTACCGCTTCTCCTTCGGAGACGCTACGCGAACGCGGAAGTCAAAAGTCAAAAGTCACGCATTCAAAAAGCTTATAGGGCAGACTTTTTGGCTATTTGTAATGGGTGGTTTATTTACGCCGACCTGTACTAGTAATGTGCATTTATGCACGCTAGCTGATTTTACCAGCGAAAACTTTTTCTGCTGGTCCTGTCATATAAAGCCGCTGCTCGTCTGACCATTCAATTAGCAAAGGTCCTCCGGGAAGTTCGACAGTAGCAGTGCGATCGCATTTTCCAGTCAACACTCCAGCAACCAACGTTGCACAAGCACCAGTTCCACAAGCTAAAGTTATACCTGCACCTCTTTCCCATACACGCATTTTCACGTAGTCACGGCGCACTACTTCCACAAATTCGGTGTTTATTCTTTGGGGAAAAGCTGAGTGATGCTCAAACTGAGGACCAATTTCTTCTAGGGGAATTGCAGCTACATCTTCTACAAAAGTAATGCAGTGAGGATTTCCCATACTCACACAAGTGACTTCCCAAGATTTACCCGCTACCTGTAACGGAATATTAATTACCTTTTCGTCAGCACTGGCTAAGGTGGTGGGAATTTCCCCAGCGAGTAATCGAGGAAGACCCATATCCACCTTAACTTGACCATCGGGCATCAGTTGGGGTGTAATGACGCCAGCCAGCGTATGAACGCGGTATTTATCTTTTCTAGATTCCCCCTCCAAATCACCGACAAAGCCTGCAAAACAGCGAATACCATTACCGCACATTTCTGGCTCCGAACCATCGCAATTGAAAATCCGCATTGTGTAATCAGTGTCATTTTCTCCGGGTAAGGCAAAAATAACACCATCAGCACCAATACCAAAGTGGCGATCGCACAACTTGACTGCTTCCTCTGGAGTAATGACTGGCGTCGATGACGAGCGATTGTCAATCAAAATAAAGTCATTGCCTAGACCGTGATATTTAGTAAATTCGATTGCCATTTCTCCAAGGATGAATTATCAAGGATTAGTTACTCTTTATTTTGCCTTATAGGTTCATCTTTACTAAAAATGCTTATTGAATTTGACACCTCGTTGCCTAGTATTAGACAAGTTCAAAACCTGATAAAACAAACAACACCAGTAGAATTCAAGTTGCTGACTGGTGATGTGCTGACGGGAACAGTTTTATGGCAAGACTCATGCTGTATCTGTATTGCAGATGAGAACAGCCAGCAAACCACAGTTTGGAAACAAGCGATCGCCTATATTAAGCCCAAGAGTTAGTATAGGAATCATATTTTATTTCTGAGAAAAACTACGAGATAATACGGGGGGTATATCTGTCTAACAATTTCTGGAGAAATATCAATGACTATTTCAATGTATCAAGCTTCAGTTCCAGTGTGTATTCGCTCACTGAAGAATCTTGTAAGTATCCTTGAAAAAGGTGCTACATACGCAGAAACCAAAAAGATAGATCCTTCTGTATTGGTCAATAGTCGTCTATTCCCAGATATGTTTCCATTGTCAAGGCAAGTACAAATTGCCTCTGACATAGCAAAGAGAGGTGCCGCAGAATTAGCAGGCACAGAAGCACCTAAGTTTGAGGACAATGAAACTACATTTCCCGAACTTCTTGACCGCGTTCAGAAAACTATCTCTTATTTAGACACATTTAAACCCGAACAAATTGATGGTTCAGAAGAGAAAACAATTACCATTAAGGCGGGTGACAACAGCCTATCTTTTCAAGGAATGCCATTTCTCCTATATTTTGTTTTGCCAAACGTTTATTTCCATGTCACAACAGCGTATGACATTCTCAGGCACTGCGGTGTAGAACTTGGCAAAAAAGACTTCCTCGGTAAGCCTTAACATTCCGCAATATAGGAGGCGATCGCACTACCCGGACGCTTCAGGTGTTAACGAGGCGATCGCTCTAGTTGGACTTTATTTCCCAAGTTTTCAATAAAGTATTGTGCTGTTCTTTGAGAACGGTTAATGAGTATTTTTGCCATTGCAATTTATATTTGCTGTATACTAACGCTTGACGATAGTAACGCATAACGATAGGATTGTGATTGTTAGTTTTAAATCTGAAGAAACAAAGCTTATCTTTGAAGGCTTTAAATCTTCTCAGTATCCGTCTGATATCCAAAAAACTGCTTTACGGAAACTCCTCATCCTTGACGCTGCAACATCAATTAACGATTTGCGCGTTCCACCTGGTAATCGTTTAGAAAAGCTAGTTGGGGATAGAATCGGACAATACAGTATTCGTATTAACGATCAATGGCGAATTTGCTTTGTTTGGACAGACGAGAATAATACATCGGATGTTGAAATAGTCGATTACCACTGACGTATGGAAATAATTATGGATAACAACCGTCTGCCAAATATACATCCTGGTGAAATCCTGCAACTAGAATTTTTAGAACTCCTAAATATTACCCCCTATCGCTTGAGCAAAGATATAGGTGTAGCTCAAACGCGAATTAGTGAGATTTTATCTGGAAAACGCAGTGTTACAGCAGATACAGCTTTGCGTTTATCTCACTATTTTGGTAACAGCGCTCAGTTTTGGTTGAATTTACAAACTCAATACGATATCCGCCAAGCTCTTGAAGAGAATGCAGAAGTATATAATCAAATAACTAGACTTCCGTTTAACGATGTAGCCTGATTTTGTCATTAAGGACTTGCTTGTTAATAATAGACATCTCCAGAAAAGACGTAGAGACGTAGCAGTTCTAGGTCTAGCCAGATTTTCAAATTCATAATTATGGTAAATTCGACTTGTAGGTAGACTTTGAACTATTTAGTTGTTAAAAATCATTCATGATGAGCTTCAAAACAGTAGTCTTCTATGGTTCCTACAGGAGCGATCGCCAGGGTATCAAAGCTGCCAGATTCATGATTGATCAGCTCAAGCAAAGAAACCATGAGGTGATTTTTGTGGATGCAAAGGAATATAACTTTGGCATCTTAGACCGGATGTATAAGGAGTATGAAAAAGGTCAGGCTCCTGCAAAAATGGAAGAACTGGCAGACCATATCCGAACAGCAGACGGTTTTGTAGTTGTTGCGGGAGAATATAATCACTCCATTCAGCCAGGGTTGAGCAATCTCATGGATCACTATCTAGAAGAATACTTTTTCCGTCCGGCTGGTATTGTTTCTTACTCAGCTGGTAGCTTTGGAGGAGTGCGGGCAGCCATACAGTTACGCGCTTTTCTGTCAGAGATGGGAATGCCTACTATTTCAAGCATTTTTGCCATTTCCAAAATTGGGGACTCTCTGGATGAATCAGGTGCTTCACCAGAAGCGGCTTTGACAAAAAGAGCCGGTCAATTTTTGGATGAATTAGAGTGGTACGAAGAAGCACTGCAACGACAAAGAAAAGAAAAAGGAAACCCATTCTAATCAAGTCAGGTTCATGAAGAGGGGAAAGGGGAAAAAATTGAACACGGGAATTGTGACCCCACCCAATTAAAGGCAGTGCTACGTCTCTACATTCTTTTTCACTTGTTATGTCTATTTGTGCTATTCTCGCCAATTATCCATAGGTAAAAACTCTTTGAGGGCTTCGGCTTCACCAGCTTTGACAACTGGGATAGACAGCGGTACTGCTTTAAAAGGCGCTAGCAACTGTTGTAGTTGATTTAAATTTGCCAAACTACCGCACAAAAGCACTTGATCGTGAGTTCGCAAGTCCATACTGCCATCAGGAAAGCGGATAAACTTGCCATCTCGCCGCATCGCTTGCACTTGTACGCCATATTCGCGGCGAATATCGAGATTTGCCAAAGTTTTACCGATAAATGGAGAATCGGCGTTGACACTCATCCATTGACAAGCGCTATTTTCTCCGGGGATAGCAGCTTTACCTTTGGCGAATTCATCTAAAGCTGCCAATTCTTCATCTGCGCCAACTATTAATAGGCGATCGCCTTCTTCTAATTTGGTACCAGTTGGAGGATAATCTATTTCTTCACCGTTGGCGCGGCGAATTGCCATCAAACTCACCCCTGTTAAATAGCGCATATCCGCTTCTTCTAAAGTCATACCGACTAAGGGCGAAGCTGATGGTAAATTATACCAGCGGCGATTTAAATCTTGAGTTGCTTGCTGTAAATCCCGCTGTACCTCAGATGCTGACTGTTCCGGTCGCAAATCCAAATAATGACGTTCGCGAATTTCCTGCATTTCTCGCTGTGCTACAGTTAGCGACATTAAGCCTGTTAATAAATAAGTTGCCATTTCCAAGCTAGCTTCAAATTCTGGTTGGACAACTTCTCTCGCTCCCAGTTGGTAAAGCACCTCAATATCTTTATCTTTAGTGGCACGGACAACCAAATCTAATTCTGGCGATAACTCCAAAGCGCGTTTCAAACAAAGACGAGTACTCATTGGGTCAGGAAGTGCGATCGCCATTCCTTTTGCACTATTTACTCCCGCCGTTTCTAAAACATGAAAACTCACGCAATTACCATACACATAAGGCACACCCACTTCCCGCAATTGCTGAATTCTACTTTCTGATTGGTCTATCACCACCACGGGCAAATCGTGTTGCTGCAACAACTTCACCAAATTTCTGCCCACGCGCCCATAACCGCAGACTACCACATGGTCTTTTATCGGTAGTTCTTCTGACACATCCAGCGGTTGACCTTCTCCGTCTAAATACGGTTTCAGCCAAGGCATTGATTCAGCAAAGTTGAATAAAAACGGCACTAACCGCAGCACAAAAGGCGTAATTACTAATGTTACTGCTGTCGTTCCCAAAATAAGTAAATATATGCGTCGCGACACCAGCCCTAAAACTTGCCCTTCACTAGCAAGCACAAAGGAAAATTCCCCTATTTGCGCCAGTCCCAACCCAACAATTAACGCCGTTTTTAACGGGTAGCGGAACAGCATAACTAGGGGTGTAATAATCAAAAATTTACCGACAAATACCAGCGCTACCAGTCCCAAAATCAATTCTAGGTTGTTCCACAAAAACACCGGGTCGATTAACATCCCAATTGAAGCAAAGAACAAACTAGCGAAAATATCCCGCAGCGGTTCTACATAACTCAGAGTTTGATCGGCGTATTCCACCTCGGAAATCATCAAGCCGGCGACAAACGCCCCCATCTCAATCGAAAGCCCCATATACTCGGTCAGCAGGGCAATACCCAAACATAGCGCTACTACCCCTAATAAAAATAGCTCTCGGCTTTCGGTGCGGGCAAGCAGCCGCAACAAAGGCGGTATCAGCCAAATTCCTGCCGCGATCGCACCAGCAGCAAATAAGCTAATCCGCGCTAACGCTGTTAATACTGCTATGCCAATAGTTTCTGGTGGTTGATCGAGGGCTGGTAAAACTGCTATCATTAGTCCCAGCGCTAAGTCTTGGACTACCAAAATACCCAGCATCACTTGTCCGTGCGGCGTTTCCGTTTCGTTGCGCTCCATCAAGCACTTGAGGACAACTGCGGTAGAAGACAAAGAGAGAATTGCTCCCAAAAAGACGCCTTTAGCAGGTAAGACTCCCCAGGCTCCTGTGATGCCACATACCAAAACCGTAACTAGAATTGTCAGGGTAATTTGCGCCGCCCCTCCTCCAAGAGCGATCGCCCGAACTTTTTTGAGTTCCCCTAAAGAAAACTCTACCCCCAAAGCAAATAACAAAAACGCGACACCGAACTGTGCCAGAGTTTCTACTTGAATAACTTCTTTTATTAGTCCCAGTCCGGTTGGTCCCACAACCATCCCGCCGATGAGATACCCTAATAACACGGGTTGTCCCAATAGCGCAGCCAACAATCCCCCACAGGCAGCGACGCCGAAAACTGACACTAAGTCAACTATTAATCTAAAATCTTCCTGCACTTTTTAAAATAACTATTAAGAGTCATTAAATTAGCATACAAAGTTTTACATATCTAAAACCAGGTCAAGAGTGAAGGGATTACAAAATTTTAGTTTGGGTAATATCAAGTTCGGATAATTAATTATGATTCCCACAGTCATTGCACCCCACCCCTTAATCCCCTCCCCGCAAGCGGGGAGGGGAGACGAAGCGTAGCTTTGGCGGGGTGGGGTTCTTCGACTTTAATAAGTAATAAGCGCCAACATGATATAAGTGTTGATTAATCCAAAATCCACGCATTGTATGACTACTACAACCAGACAACTAACCTTTGAAGAGTATCTTAATTATCACTATGACACGGACAATCGTTACGAACTCGTGGATAGAGAATTAGTATAAATGCTGCCAGCACGCTTTCCATTAGCAGATTATCTCTTGAGTAATCAATAAAAAACCATGAACTCTTAGGAACTAGACAGCAATGCTATTTCCTTACCCCTAGATGTATGCAAATCAGAACTGCTATAGTTTTTCAACAACTTACCTAAAATCGATATACCTAAATCAATTTCTGATTCTGACGGGTTAGAGAAGCTCAACCGCATAGCTGGATAACCCTGCTTATTGGGGAAAAACACTGAACCAGATGCAAATAAAACATTCTCTGCCATAGCTTCGTAGCGAATTGCTTCAACACGAACATTGTCTGGCAACTGCACCCAAAGAAACAATCCGCCTTGAGGAATTGTCCATCTTGCTTCTTCGGGAAAGTAGCGCTCAATTGCTTGCAGCATCACGTTGCGACTGATGAGATTTTCTGTTTGCAGTCTTTTGCGATGACGGCGATAATGTCCGGAAGCGAGATACTCGCTAACTATTGCTTGGGAAACACTGGATGTTTGGATATCCTGGAGTAACTTCCGCTCGATAAGCGCTCTTATATGCTTGCCTGTAACCACCATATACCCAACCCGTAACCCAGGTATCAAAGTTTTAGAAAAAGTCCCGACATAAGTTACTAAATCTTCTCGATCTAAAGCTTTGATTGGTGCTGGTACAGGTTCAAAATTTAATCCTTCGTAGGCATTATCTTCTAATATATGACATCCATATTTTGCCGCTAATGTCAATAATTGTTGTCGATGAGCTTGTGTTGTCGTTATGCCTGTAGGATTGTGTAAAGTACTGATAGTGTAAATTAATTTTGGGCGATGACTATCGAGGTATTGCTGCAATAATTCTAAATTTATTCCCTCACCATTCATGGGAATACCAATAATTCTGGCTCCTAAGTTTTCTAAGATAGCGATCGCACCATGATAAGTTGGAGCTTCCACAATTACCCAATCACCTGGTTGCACATAATAATGCATTGCCAATGATAAAGCTTGCTCAGAACCATTGGTAATAATTAAATCTTCACTTGTTACCTCTAGTCCTTGCTGTACGAGCATCTGAGCGATTTGTTTGCGTAGAGTTACTACTCCTTGCGGTACTTCATATGCAAACAAAGTATCAACATTCGTCAGCGCTCGTCTACTAATCAGTGCCATATCTTTTGGCGGACGTGGCAAGCCACCGCTAAAATTAATCATCCCTTTCTGGGTTTGTGCTTGCACTGCACTCATATGCACTTCAAAAAAAGAAGCTCCTGATTCTGCTGGAATAATCACATTTTGTGCTGGTGCAAATGTTGATTTCATATTCGCAGACGAAGTATTCAGGCTATTGACAAAATAGCCTGCTCCTTGACGAGCGCAAACAACCCCATCTCCTTCTAAAACGCTATAAGCTTCAATAATCGTTAATTTATTGACTCGCAAATTCTCCGCCAAAGAGCGAATCGAAGGTAAGCGATCGCCTGATTGCAATGCTCCAGATTTAATCAGACGACTGATGCGATCTCTGATTTGTAAATAAATTGGTTTAGGTGACTGCCGATCTAAAAAAATCTTCACTTTTTCAGCGCTCATTTATCACTACAAGGCAATATAAACGATTTTTTCTATATACGCCCGGTACAGTTCACTATTTTTTAACTAGAACAGTTGTCAGCACAATAACTGTACTAGTCAAGTTTGCCAAATTTGTATCTTTTCAAGTTGTAAATTCTAAGTGAATCTGAAAGTAAGAGTTAACTAATTACCAACATGAAAGCATTTAATGTTCCCTTACTCAAAAAACTTTGGCAAGATTTATTCAGATTTATAGTAACTAGTTCTGAACTACAAGTTTGGCAAACATCAAATAGTCATGGTCATACTTCTTGGCGAGCTTACGATCCAGCTACAGGAAGCTCTGCTTGTTTTGGTTCTGAAGAAGATATGCGAGCCTGGATTGAACAGCTTTACTATAAAAAATAGTTCTAAAAAAACCGCAGCAACCAGATACCCGACTTATTAAAGAAGTCGGGTTTATCGTTTTTCACGAAGTTGGTTTGGGACGTACCCTATAATATTTAATTAATAGCTAATCAGCGCATTTAACGACGAGGTGCATTAAAGCATCAACTAAGCGATCGCTTTCCATCGGCATAATTTCCTTACCATGCATAATTTCGTGAGCAATCACTAAATGCAGTAGCGATCCCATCAAAATCCATACCATCGCTTCTGGATCGGGAATATTCAGTTCTGAACGAGAAGCCAGATAAGAAGCTATAATCTCGCTCCCAGGTTTAGCTATACTGCGAAGAAAAACTTGAGATAATTCCGGAAACCGTGCCGACTCCCCAATCAACATTCGCTGAAATGCTTGATACTCTTTGTCTTTCAGCATTTGATTCAAGGCTTTTGTTAACAACCCCCGCAAGACAATATTTGGCTCTCCTTCAAGAGGTTCCGTGCCAAAAATTGATTCAAACCGCTTTTTTGCAAGTTGCTCTACTAAGACTTTAAATAGTCCTTGTTTATCTTGAAAGTGGCTGTAAACTGTCGCTTTAGAAACACCTGCTGCTGCTGCTACCTTATCCATACTCGCACCAGCGTAGCCATGCGCTAAAAACTCTTGCATTGCCCCAAGCAAAATTTTTTCGACTTTATCGCTGGAATTCTCCCGCTCAACTTCATTAATTTTTATACGTGCCATTTTTTAATTAACCTGATAAGTAAAAGTAAACAATAACGCCTAAAATCTAATTTGTTGTGCGATGATATCGCCTCAGAGCTTGTCTGTAAACAATTTTATCGTCAGGGTGAGTTGGATTCGCTGACTTGACGAAACTACTCCGTTTAGTTTAGTATTTATGCAACTAGACGGTTTAGTTTCGTTAGCCGCTAGTAAGAAGGCAATGCTATGGCGCAAAACTTGAAAATAGATGGTTTGAATTCCCAGACTATTTGGCGATCGCCTGTGATGTTAGCAATTGCAGCATCTTTGCTAACGGGCATAATCAGCGTTTATACGGTAACGCGGTTTCAGAATCAAGTTACTCAAAAGCAAGAGGTTCCTGCCTCGATTCAGCCAGTAGTAAAAACAGTCACAGCAATGGGACGGTTAGAGCCAAAAGGAGAGGTAGCCAAACTTTCAGCAGCTACCGCGAATGAAGGAAATCGAGTAGACAAACTGTTGGTAAAAGAAGGCGATCGCGTCAAAGCTGGGCAGATAATTGCCATTATGGACAGTCGCGATCGCCTACAAGCCAGTTTGGTTGAAGCACAAAAACAAGTTCAAGTTGCTTCTTCACGTTTAGCCCAAGTAAAAGCAGGAGCCAAACAGGGAGAAATTGGAGCGCGTCAAGCTACAGTCAGCCGTTTGCAAGCAGAACTAGAAGGAAATAGGAAAACTCAGCAAGCCACAATTAATCGCCTACAAGCAGAACTGCAAGGTCAACAACAAAGCTTACAAGCAACAGTTGCGCGTGTAGCTGCCGAAAAGCGTAACGCTCAAGCAGACGTTCAACGTTACGAAACTTTATACAAACAAGGAGCGATTTCTAGTCAAGAAGTTGATAAAAGACGCCTCAGCGCAGAAACTGCAAATCAGCAGCTAATCGAAAGCCAAGCCACCCAGACAAGAACCATCGCCACTATACAACAGCAGCTTGTCGAAGCCAAAGCCAACCGAGACAAAACCATCGCCACTCTACAACAGCAGCTTGTCGAAGCAAAAGCCACCTTAAACCAAACAGCAGAAGTGCGTCCCACAGATGTAGCAACTTCGCAAGCAGAGATAGAAAGCGCTCAAGCCACCGTTCAGAAAATTAAAGCACAACTCGAACAAGCATACATCCGCGCACCCAAAGCAGGGCAAATCTTGAAGATTAATACACGCGCTGGTGAAACCGTTGGTAATGAGGGAATTGTCGATTTAGGTCAAACCGACCAGATGTATGCAGTTGCAGAAGTCTACCAAAGTGATATTAACAAAGTGCGATCGGGGCAACGAGTGCGAGTAACTGGCGATTCTCTTTCTGGTGAATTGCAGGGAACAGTAGATTGGGTTGGAATGCAGGTACAGCGACAGAATGTTATCAACACCGATCCCAGTGAAAATATAGATGCCAAAGTCGTTGAAGTTCATGTGCAACTAAATGAAGCTTCTAGCCAAAAAGCTGCCAACTTAACTAATTTACAAGTCAAGGTGGTAATTGAATTATGATTGGATTTATACAGCAATTGCAGCGACGAACACCTCTAGGATGGCTGCAATTAAATCATGAAAAAAGTCGTCTTTTAGTAGCATTATCAGGAATTGCCTTTGCTGATGTTCTCATGTTTATGCAGCTTGGGTTCCAAAATGCACTTTATGACAGTAACACCCGTCTAAATCGCGTTTTACAAACTGATATAGTTTTACTTAGTCCTCAAGCCCGTAACATCCAAAGTTTATCTACATTTTCTCGGCGACGATTGTACCAAGCTGCGGACATTCAAGGAGTGAAGTCTGCTGAACCTTTATATATCAGCACAGTCACATGGAAAAATCCCCAAACCCGCCGCAAGACAACGATACAAGTCATGGGTTTTAATCCTGAAAAACCAGCATTAAACTTACCAGAAGTTAACCAGCAATTAGAAACAATTAAACTACCAGATACCTTTTTATTTGACCAGAGTGCCAAAGGAGAATACAAAGAAGCTTTTGCCCAAATTGAACAAGGAAAAACTGTTACTACCGAAATAGAAAAGCATACCATTTCTATTAATGGCTTGTTTAAATTAGGTTCTTCCTTTGGCGCTGATGGTACTTTAATTTCCAGCGATCAGAACTTTTTGCGGCTATTTCCTCGGCGACAAGCAGGTAGTATTAGTCTTGGGTTAATTTATTTAGAACCAGGCTATGACTCAAAGCAAGTAGCAACAGCATTGCAATCCTATTTAACAAATGATGTCAAAGTCCTGACTCGCGAGGAATTTATCAAATTTGAAGAAGACTACTGGAAAAAAGAAAGTCCCATTGGCTTTATCTTTGGTCTAGGTGTGTCAATGGGTTTTATAGTCGGTGTGATTATCGTTTATCAAGTACTGTCCACCGATGTCAATGCTCACATGAAAGAATACGCCACCTTTAAAGCAATGGGTTATAACAATTTATATTTATTGGGCGTCGTATTTGAAGAAGCGATCATCCTTGCCTTTTTAGGCTTCATCCCAGGAGCAATCGTACCCTTGGGGCTTTACCATCTGACTCGAAATGCCACAAATTTGCCGATTTACATGACTTTAGCAAGAGCCTTTATGGTCTTATTGCTGACTATTACCATGTGTATGATATCCGGGGCGATCGCCACCCGCAAAGTTCAATCTGCTGACCCCGCTGATATGTTTTAACGGGGCATTGGACATAGAAAGAATTTCTTACTCAAATAAACCTCATAGAGCGTCTTTAATAACCTTTTGCCCATTGCCCATTGCCCATTGCCCAATGCCCAATGCCCAATGCCCAACAATATTACAATCAACATGGAACCTGTTATTTCTATTAAAAATCTCGACCATTACTTCGGTCACGGTCAACTTCGCAAGCAAGTTCTTTTTGATATCAACTTAGATATTAATGCTGGTGAAATTATCATCATGACTGGTCCCTCTGGTTCTGGTAAAACTACGCTTCTGACTATGGCAGGAGGTTTACGTTCTGCTCAATTTGGTAGTTTGCAGGTATTAGGACGGGAACTTTGCAAAGCTAGTGCAAAACAACTTACCTTAGCGCGACGCAGTAATGGTTATATTTTCCAAGCGCACAACTTACACGGTAGCTTAACAGCACTCCAGAACGTCAGAATGGCTTTGGAACTGCAAAAGGATCTTTCGCCGCAAGAAATGAAAACCCGTTCAGCGGAGATGCTGGAACTGGTAGGATTAGGAAATCGCCTCAATTACTATCCCGATGATTTGTCAGGTGGACAAAAACAAAGAGTAGCGATCGCTCGCGCTTTAGTCAATCATCCGAAAATTGTCTTAGCAGACGAACCCACAGCTGCCCTTGACAGTAAATCCGGTCGAGATGTAGTCAACTTGATGCAAACACTAGCCAAAGAACAAGGCTGTACCATTCTCTTGGTGACTCATGACAACCGCATTTTAGATATTGCCGACCACATAGTTTACATGGAAGATGGAAAGCTAGCCGATGCTCCTGCTGCTGTTGCCGCAGGTTAATGCAACACCTGAAAACTCTCTTCCCCAGTCCCCAGTCCCCAGTAGTCTGCCAAGGCAACTTTGTGGGGTTTATGGTAAGAAAATCAAGTTCTTTCCCCCCCTGCTTCCCCTGCCTAAGAAAGCCTGCCTTCACCCGTCAAAATTGGGTTGGTCGAGTACTAGTCCCCAGCATAAACTGCGATCGCGTGCGGTACTTTACGCTTTGTTGAAATCAAAGAATTTCCATTTATTATCAAAAATGTGCTTCCACCACCGTCAAGCATCGCTGTTCCACTTGCACCAAACCCCGTAAGAACATTGGATGCATCAATTTGACGCGCATAACTACTCGAATAAAAAATTACAGTTTCTTTTGTACCATTGCCGTCATCATCCCGCACCCCAACAAACGTTCTCGGTAAATAACTGAAAGCAGACTTATTTGCAACTCCGTCAAGTGCCCCTACTACCTCCGGGGTTGAATCGAAAGTCTCTTTCGCATAACTTTGAATATTAGCAATTCCTTGGTCGGGGTTGAAAGAGAATGTGCGGATCTGTCCGGGGTATTCTTTAGCGATCGCATAGCCGTAACTAATCGTACTACCACCAAGCTTCAAACCGAACGCAATACCCGTAGGATCATCATTCGTGGAAAAAAAGGAAGCATTGACAACAACTTTAGCCTTTCGGGTTGATGTATTTTGTTTAACAGCATCTTGCCAAAATTCCGAGGGCAATTTTTTCTTTACTATGCCCTCAGGTGTACCCTCGACTGTACCTGTCAAATTCCGTATAGTTCCCTTTTCTAAATTTACAACGGTAACATAATCTGAATTTCCATTTGCGTAATCTGTTTTGTAAACTTGCACGCCACTTTCCGAAAGTATCAGCTTGAAGCCTTTGGGAATTGGTAAAGCCTGCGCTGTATAAATTTGTAATGTGATTACAATCAAAGTAGTTGCCAAGCTTAAAGACAGCAACTTTCTACTTTGGGTAAAAAATTCCCACCCGTGAGAAGTTTATTCATGATGGATAGAAAAAAATCAGTATATTAGACCTCTTGCACTCATTCTATAAATGTATGTTTTTTCATCCCCTTTCCCCTTTCCCCTACTTCTGCAAGAAGTCTATTGGCGATCGCACTACATGTAATACCACTTTTCCATAAAAATAAGCCAAATTAGCCCACGCAGGTGGGCTTTGTTAGTATAGTCCCACCCTTCGCTTAGTGAGGGCTTTTTCGCATTGCCCAACCCATCCGTCCTTCATATTTAATTTTTTCGACCTACTTATGCAAAAATATCTGGTTGAGTTAGGAAACACAACTGACAATAGGCTAGTCTCTTGTTCAACAGAAAGCTTAAGATTTTTTGTGTAATATGACTATCGACGATCGCCCCAGTAATTCTCAAAATAAGTTGCTCTGTTCTGTCCTCAAAGGCTTAAAACCCTATCACCGTGCAGTCGGATTATTCATGGGGATGTTTGCTGCTTTCCCCGTCGCTTTAGCATTGCCTGTAGATGCCTTGCAAGTAAAAGTTACACCGAGTAAACCTGATTTAGGCGATACCTTATCGGTAATAATTAATTTAGATAATCCGGCTAATGGTAGTAATCCCACGGTAATTAGTGGAGAAAAAACTTACCCAGTATTTGAAATTGCCCCCAATCAATATCGCGCTTTTGTCCCGACAACACCATTAGAAAGCGCAGGAACTAGAACCTTTCGGGTTTCCGGGGATGGAAGCGTGCAAAACTTGTCTGTGCCAGTGGGCGATCGCAAATTTCCCGTACAACGGATTAATCTACCACCTGGAAAAGCCGGAATAGGCGCCACAGAGCTTGAACTCAAGCGTGTAGCAGCTTTTAAAGCATTAATGACACCAGAAAAATATTGGAATGGTGCTTTTATCAAACCAAACGGCGGAAGAATTTCCACAATTTATGGTGTACGTCGCTACTATAATGGTAAATTTGCAAAAGACTATTACCATCGTGGCGTTGACTACGCTGGTGCAGCCGGTTCGCCCGTAGTTGCCCCAGCCGCTGGACGAGTCGCGTTGGTAGGTACAGTATCGCAAGGTTTCCGGGTTCACGGTAACGTAGTGGGGATTGACCACGGTCAAGGAGTTACCAGCATTTTTATGCACTTGAGTCGAATCAATGTTAAAGAAGGCGATATGGTGCAACCTGGTCAATTAATTGGCGCAGTGGGAGCAACAGGCGCTTCCACAGGTCCACATTTACACTGGGGACTATATGTCAACGGGCAATCTGTTGACCCAACACCCTGGCGAACTTCTGGAGTTCAATAGCCCAAATGCGATGCGATCGCCCGTTTTACCGCTCCTTGGCGGTAGGACGTAGCAGGAGCGATCGCCCATGTCTTTAGGTAATTAATATATTTATCTAATTTCTTTGCATTTTGCCAACAATTAGGCAAAATAAAATGGATTGATTTGCTACCGTCCCTACCTTGCTTGGTGGCGTAAAAACATGAGCCTTATGAGTACTATCGAAAAAATTGTGGAACAGTCTCTCCAGGATGGTTATCTTACACCAGCAATGGAAGCAGAAGTCGGGCGGATCTGTGATAACGCCAGCGAACTTTCAATTGAAGAGTACATGGCATTAGATCGGCTTATGGGAGCGCTATTGACAGGTGAGGTAGTGGCGGTACCTCGCAAAGAATTCATTAATGTTATGGAAGAATTGGTACTGACCGAGGCGATCGCTAGAATAGCAGAAATTGAAGCTACTAGCGAAACTTCTCTTGATGTCGGAGATATTGCCGCTTATGCCCTCAACCGTCTTCCCCCCCTGTATGCAACTACAGAAGAAGGTGCTAACTATCAACGCCAACGTGCTCAAGCAGAACTTCAGCAATTAATCGCCCAGCAAATAGGCGAGGCGATTTCCCGTTATTTGGATCGACCAAATTTCTTCCCAGAACGGCAAGCCATAAACAAAAATAGTGGTAATGACATTCTGCAACAAGTCAGTACTTTACTCCAAGCATGTGCCCCTAACTTTGAACAAAAATAATATTCAATAGTCCAAAGTCAACAGTCCATTAACTCTTGACTTTTGACTTTTGACTTTTGACTGTTAACTTTTAACTCATTATTCCCGTACTATCACGGTTGTCCCCAAACCCACCTGCTTGTATAGCATTCGCACATCAGGATTACGCATTCTTAAGCAGCCATGAGATATAGCAGTTCCTATCACCTCAACATCTGGTGTGCCGTGAAAACCAATTTGATTGCGTCCATCTGACCAAAAACCAATCCATCGGTCTCCCAAAGGACTATCAGTACCCGCTGCAAAGACTTGACCTGTAATCGGGTGACGCCACGCAGGATAGTGTTGCATATGCATCACTTGAAAAGAACCTGTGGGTGTTTCCCAACCCTTTTTACCAATAGCAATTGGGTAGCTGGCTATCACTTCATCTTTAGCATAAACATAGGCGCGGCGATCGCTTAAATCTACCACCACTTGCGATTTGCCAGCCACGCTATTGGATGATTTTGGTTTAGCGAAATTCTGCGCTAAGAAAAACTTCGGCTTTGCAGAAGTTGGATTCTGTCTCGCTTGGTCTACCACCTGCCGACTATTCTTTGCTAACTGTGCTTCGCTTGTTGCATTTTTTCCCTCTTTTGCCGACTTAGCAGCAGGCATTGAAGACAACGTAGATGCACTTGCTGCGGATGAAGCCATTGTCGGATCTCGCTGCAACCTAGTAGAGGCTGACTCCTCAAATTGCCGTTGTGCTGCAATCATGCGCCAATGCACAGCTAGAGATAAGATTGCAGTGCCAAAACAGAGCAACATGACCATACGAGCTACAGATTCATTTCTTCCCATCGTCATCGCATTTATTGTTTCTGCTTTATGAACAGTTATGAAAAATTCACAAATAATTATCCGTTTCCTTATGAATATCCCAATATCAGTGGGCAAACTAGGGCTATGTAGGCTATTCCAGCAGAAAAACTTTGTTGAAAAACCTCGTTTTCAGGAACTCTGGAACTATAGCAATCAATCATTAATGGTGTGGGTGAGAGAAAAGTCATGTTTGAAAAATTATTGCTAGCGGTCACAATTACATTTTCCCTTAATTTCTTTTTGCAAGTTCGCGTACCTGATCAAAGTAGTGCTGATACTAGTTATGAGCTACATACACAAACTCCACCAACGATTTTGGCAACGATGCGGAAAAAATAACAGTCATGGTAGCTACAGTCGCTGAAAATGGCAAGATAAACAAAGAATAAGCATACAAATGTGAGAAAATAGAAAATCCATTCTTGTCTACGGACACTTTGCGGCAAGAGCGAAAAATAAGCAAAGTTCTCATGCCTGAGGGCAATCTGCCCTATCTTTATTGAAACTTTTCCACTAACTTGTCAACCGTAGATGGTCATTTTTTAATATTGCACACTGCTAAGTAATATTACTGTACAACTTTCCAGTGAAAGAGAACAGATAAAGAAGCGGCTATTCCGGCGATGAAAACAATAATTTTCATTTGATTTAGCCATAAGTATAGCCATCCTTGATAGACAGCAAAACAACATAGATAAATCTTGTTCTCACTGTCTAAAAAAAGATAATATCTTAATAATTTAAAGAGTCACAACCTTTGCTATATAAGAGATTATCCAACTTATCACTACTTTTGTGACTTGAGATAACTTCCTTGATTATCTTACAGCTTGTTGCCCAAAACTAGTTCTTCACAAAATAAGTGCCAGAGCGTATACAACCAAATAAATATTCAGCAGCATTTTTGATTAGAAGTGACAAAAAAATGCTCTGATTAGCATTGCATATTCATAATAGTTTACTATTGTTCCAGTCAGAAATCCGTCACTCACCAGAGGAACTTCTTACTGATTAGCAGGTCTAATAGATAGGGATGTTCTAAAGTCAGTGCGTTCTATGAGTCAATCGATTCCTGTATCCTGGTCAACGGTTGATGCGAGGCTTCCAGAAGCGTCGGTGCAAGTTGACAAACTCTCTAATCACGATTTAATTTTACGCTGTCAAACTGGACTGCGCCCAGATCGTGTTGCGTTTGCGGAACTTATGCGCCGCTTTCAGACTCAAGTTGATAGAGTTTTATACCACCTCGCTCCTGATTGGGCTGACAGAGCGGATTTGGCTCAGGAAGTTTGGATTCGGGTATATCGGAATGTTAACCGATTACAAGAGCCAGCTAAGTTCCGGGGCTGGTTAAGCCGTATTGCCACAAACTTGTTTTACGATGAGTTACGCAAACGTAAGCGTGTTGTTAGTCCCTTGTCGCTCGATGCTCCCCGTGCCGTAGAGGACGGCGAGATGGATTGGGAAATAGCTGGAGATACCCCAGGACCTGAAGAAGAGCTGACAACTAGAGAATTTTACGAGCAACTACGCTCCGCGATCGCCGATTTACCAGAGGTATTCCGCACTACAATTGTTCTGAGAGAAATCGAAGGAATGGCATACGAAGAAATTGCCGAAATCACCGGTGTTTCATTGGGAACCGTTAAGTCGAGAATAGCCAGAGCTAGATCCCGATTACAAACTCAGTTGCAGAATTATTTAGATTCGTAAATAACAGTATCTCTTTTTGCTCTGCTACAATAGCAGCGTTTAATGATTTCTGTGAAAATTTAAGATAATTTTAGAATGCTTCTGCCGCCAGGAGAAAAATTGATTAATTTCTCATCCCTGTCCGCTCGTTTAACCCGTGTTGGAATTGGTAATAATGTTAAGATGACTACTGATTCTCAGTTTTACGATCGCTCTGATTTGCAAGAAGAGGAAAATTTGCAAGATGGAGTTAAACAAACCAATGAATCTACGGGTGCTATGGATATGGTGAAGCGCGATCGCTTCGAGTTATTAAGTGCTTACCTCGATGGTGAGGTGACAGCTGCCGAACGCAAGCAAGTTGAACAATGGCTGGCAAATGATGCCTCAGTCAAATTATTGTATGCTCGACTGTTAAAGCTACGGCAAGGCGCGCGGAATCTTCCCGTACCACAGCCAATGCAGCCAATAGAAGAAACAGTCCAGCAAGTAATGGCTTCTTTAGGTCGCCGTTCCCGGCTAGCATGGGTATGTGGAGGTACTGCCGTCGCCGCTTGCGTCATTAGTACGCTTTCTGGCTGGCTAGGTGGAGATTCCAGCATCACTCAAATGGCTATCAAACCTTCAATCGAACCGACACAACAGACGCCTTCGCCTGTTGCTGGCTCCCCATTGATGGTTGCCATCAATACTCCTGTCTTCCCCATTCCCAAAACAGCAGAATCCTCTCCTAAAAATTCAGTTGACCGGGTTGCACCTCAACCAGAAAAGACTGAACAGGAACTAAATTAATTCAGCAGTTCAGGGGTTAACTGTTAATTCCGCTCTTTATAATTCAATTCACAACGAATGCTCAACTGTTAAGCCGCAGCCACTCCACCAGCCATCATGGTGTAGTTGGATGCCATTTAGTTGATAAACTTGGTTTTGGGTCATTAAATACACCCAAGCCATGCCAAGCGATCGCCCTTCTAGATCGTATATTTCAGTTTCTTGTCGATTGTAAAGGTTTTCTGACATTTGTCTTGAGGGCTGGTAATCTTCTAGTATGTCTAGGTTATTTAAAACCTTTGCATCAGCGAATGTCAGTAAATATCCGTATACGAGGCTATCTCCTAGCGTCATTGCTGGGTAGCCCATCGGCAAAGCAAACAATTTACCAAAAGTATAGGCTTTCTTCGCATCTACCACCTGAAGCGCACAGTATCTTTGATAATTGACTTCACGTGGTTTAAGCGTGCCGTAAACAAACACTTTTAGCATGAAAAATCCTGAATACTAATATTCTGCTCTTTTATTGTATTGAGTAAGTCATGTGTTATTGGATGCATATGATTGTATATCTTGCAATGCCAATTGCTCAAATTTTTTATTTTTATCTTTCGACGAAGAACAAGAGGAATTTTTAATTAAAAATTATTTGGATTTAGCAGAATTTTTTTGTTTATAATTATTCATTATTAAATTAACCTCCGCACTCACCTTCTTCTCTATCCTTATCAATTAGAGAAGATGCTGTCTATTTTTACTGTTATTGAGCCTACTGAAAGCTGCTGATTTTAGTTACCGGGTTGATGATATACAAGGCTACAGTCATGGAGATAAGCTAGGCGATCGCTTTATTTTTTATAAATTAAAAATACTGAACCAATAGTTCCGAGGTTTTCTACATATATTTTGTTATTGTAATACAATCCTGGAGACATACCGCCATCAAATAACATTCCTTCCTGAATTTTACCTAAACAATTATTTTTCGCAACTCCTTCCAAAACATCATCAAATTTATCTGGAACCAATTCTTGATTAACTTCAGATAAACTAATATCTGAATTAGCTTTTGAATCATTAACTAACAGAATTACATAACCTTTATTAGTTGTAGCGACTAAAGAACGATTAGTAGCTTCTTTACAAGCAAATTCTCCTAAATCTTGGCAAATATCTTTAAATTGCCCTTGACGATAAAATCTGCCATTACCACCGACTAAATTATAATTAAGAATATCATTTTTTCTTCTTCCCGCTTGGATTGTAGCCGTTCTGTTTTTCGGTTCACCTCCTGATATACCAAAAGAAGACCGCTTATTTTTAAAGATTCCTGAATACTCTATCCCGCGAGAAATATTCAAACCTTGTGGTTTATTATCAGTTTCTATATAGTCAGCATTAATTGCAGCGATGGGTGTTTTTCCGTTTAATTTAGCGTTCTCGTTAGCGATTATTTCATGAAACTGTGTAGGGATATATTCTTTAAGCAATTTACCTTTATCATCTTTGGCGTAAAGATTATGAGCTAAACCGACATTAACTTTAAAATCTAATTCTTCAGATTTGGGATTAAAAATAATTACATGATTGATACCTTTTGAGTCTTTATCACCTTGATTATTAGTTTTTAAGAACTCAAGACTGAATTTTGCATCGTCACCAAAGCAAGTTTTTTCAGCTTCAACTGCTGAATTGCGTTGCAAATTTTTACAGCTAGATAAGAAAGCGATCGCTACTACAAAAATAGATAATAAAATTTTTATTTTCATCGACATATTAAGAAAGCAAATTTTTCCATAACGCCCAAATTTATCACAAATTGGTAAAATCAAAAGGCTTATTTTTATTTTTGATGAGCGATGTAATGGTATTCAGATTTATCGCATTCGATAAATCTGAACTTTCCTTCTACAGTAAGCCCAAATCTTTCAGGCTACGTCGTGTAATTTCAATTCGAGCAGGTGCGTCTGTTGGTTTATTCATGTCAATGGTTGTTGCGAAGAAATAGACATTTTTCTTCTGCTCTAAATAGCCAACAAACCAACCCAATTCTGGTTTAGTGCTGTTTAACCATCCAGTTTTTCCTCGCAGTGTATAATCTGGAGTTTGTTCTCGCACCATAATATCTTTAACCAAATCCATTGTCCGTTGCGAGAAGGGCAGCTTGTTTCGATATAACTTTTGCAAGAACTCAATCTGTAATGTGGGGGTAATTTTCAATGGTCCTTGCAACCAAAAGCGATCAATATCTTCTGCGGTGCCAATTTGACGGTTGCCATAACCTACTTTATCGATAAATTGCTGCATCCGCTCATGTCCTGCTCGACGTGCGAGAACTTGATAAAACCAGACAGTTGAATCTTTAAAAGCTTGACGCAAATTCGTATCGTAATTCCAAACATCGGGATCTCGCTGAATTCCATCCCAGGTGAGGACAGCGACATCATTCGGCATAATACCAGTTTCTAATGCGACCATTGCATTAAAAATTTTGAACGTTGAACCAGGAATCATTGCAGTCGCGTTACGTTGAGGATTGTGTTCATAAGTGCGGTTGTTGTTCAAGTCGTAAATTAAGAGCGATCCTGAGAGTTTAAATTCTCGGAAATGTCGTCCCAAATCTGGTGCTTCCGCAATTACTGGATGTTGAGTGATGGTGGAATTATTTTTAGCCAGAACACCCACCCCGAAACTTACCGCGATTAACAAAGTGATACATGCAACAATAAAGATAATAAAGCGCGATCGCCACACACGAAGCAGCATTTTTTCTCCTCACGAATATTAACAAGCAGGAAATAATACACCCTCGTTTTGCTGATTTCCGGATGGCAATGAGCGGCAATAAAAGCCAAAAATAAAAATGCCAATATCATCTCCGCGCTCATTAAAACTAATAAAAACACTGCAATCGTCGTGGAAACGTTGCGACGGAACGTCTCTATAATATGTGTGATTAAAGGACATAATATAAAAACCCCCGCTAAAGCATTACTATAGCGGGGGAAAAGCTTATATGTCGATTTTGGTTAATCCAAAATCCACGCATCCAAAATTAAGAGAACCACTCGACAACAGCTTCTTCTTTGGTGTTGGTATTGCGAGATGGTGTCTCACGATTAAACTTCATTTGAATCGACCGTGTTTGCTCACCATCAACAGCAACAGCCTTAATCGGATAGTCAATTAAACCATCCTGGAAGGACATCTGGAAGCGGAATGTACCATCTGGATTCAGCTTGATTGGACGACCGCCAATCGTTACGGTAGCATCAGGTTCGGTTGCACCGTAAACAATCAACTCAGCATCAGCAATTAACCAGAACTGACGCGGACGGACTGGTACATCTCCAGAGAAGCCAACACCAGACATTCCCACACCAGACATGGTTAAACCAGATGCGGTAGGAACTGCCCACATACCTACTCCAGACGGGAATACGTAGGAACTGATGGTTTGTTCGTGTACGGAACTAGAAACTTGATGCATCGAGCCAAATATAGAACCAGCAACACGCATTGCTTCGGTAGACTCAGCCATGCCAAAGATTTGGTCATAGATGGGATTGCTACCGTTAACGTTACCGTTAGCGTTAGCGTATGCGGTTGTTTCGGCGATTTTCTTAGCTGGGGGAACCAGTTCGTATTGAGTCTTTCCAGCCAAATCTTCTTCAAAGTTGACTGTGATGAAAACGTCTTCAATCCAGTCAGAAGGATAGACGGGAGGAATGTGTACTGGTGCCGATCGCGCTAGGATCAACCAGCGACCATCAGCACAACGATAACCGATATCAAGCACATAATCGCGATCGCTCACTGGCACAGGTAAATACCATTCCCGCGCTAATTCATCAGAAGGATATTCCTGAATGCTGTGGGGGCTTTGGTATTCAATATTGATGTCGGTAACATCATAAATCCGCAGTGCTAGCTGTTGTCCACCTTGGCGACGCAGTTCTTGTTTGTGTTCGTTGGAAACATCCCAGTAAGTGTAAGCCCACTGAGGATCTCGCGGCATCAGCACAATCCGGCTTTCACCGTAACCAGCTGGCAAATCGGCAAGTCCTTCATCAACATCTGCCAAAGAGCCACCATTACGATCTATTTGACCTAATTCAAACTTTGCTGCTTCCACGGTTTCCTGTGCCTCCGGTGAACGAGATGGGGTGAGCGAAACTTTACTGCGCTGAACTTCTTGAATCGCTGCCAACAATTGCGATTTACGCATCCGGCTATAGCGAGAGATACTATATTCGCTAGCAACTCTACGTAGTTGCCTTAGTGTCATCTCTTCTAGCGGTGGGCGTTCTTTTGCCATGATTTTGGCCTCCAGTAGTTTAAAAGGTAAATGATTTCCCCTGGCTAAAGAGTGGTGTCATAAATGCCATCCAATCCAGATGAACTTCTTATTCCTGACTCCTGGTTTTTGCCCAGTTTTAAGGTTTTTTTAGTCGGTTTTTAAATTAAGGTCTACTTCCTAGAAATTCCCTACAAATGCGATCAGCATTTATTTGGGATCGGAAAAGTCCCTTTGTTAATGAATATTAACTAACAAACCCGCACAGGGATCAAGGGGTCTCAAGACCTGTTTTTGTCGTTTTCACGAATTTATCAGCCATTTGGGGATCGCTAAGTCATGTTTTCATGACATTAGGGTAATAATGCTTATTCTCTTAGCCATAAATCAACAGTTAATGTCATGATTTTATGACATTAAGCCTAAATCTAGTTATAAAGTTATATCTGCATATAACGATTTATGGATAATTGCTTCGATGAATCTCTTTATCCGCGTTTATGTGCGGTTCAAAATCAAATTAGTCAAAGATGACAATCCACACGGGAAGTACAAGAAGTAATAACAGTGTGGATACCATGATACTGCTGGCAATTAAATCGCGATCAAGGTTGTATTCTTCTGCTAAAATCAGACCACAAAAAGCCGAGGGCATTCCCGACATCAAGACCATTGCCAAACGGCGATCGCCTGATAATCCGAGTAACAAAGTTGTTAGTCCCCCGACGAGTAAGGGTATGATGACAACTCGCAGAACAGCAGGGATGAGTGCAAGTCGAAAACTATCCCATTTTTGCAATTGAGCCAAGCGGATACCAATTAGCAGAAAAGCGCTAGCAATAACGATATTAATAGACGCTTGCAATCCTGATTCAATTAATAAAGGCAGTTGCACTTTTTGAGTTAGGGTGCCAATAATAAAAGCCCATAGAGGAGGAACAGTCAAGACATCACGCAATTGCATCCACCAACGATTTTGCTGTGTTGAATGACTGTAGTAGCTGGCAACTAAAACTCCTAAGCCAAAGGGACCAATAACATTGTGGGTGATACTAAAAATTACAGCCCAGTTGAGAGCATCAGAGTCGATTAAAAAAGGTGCGATCGCCAACCCGACAAAACCTGTATTACCCAACGCAGCAGCAATCAAAAAACTGCCTTGACTCTTCGAGTCAAGGCGATCGCGCTCAAGGGATTCATCTAAATCTGGCTTTGATTTGACGTGTAAAAACTGCTGACAACCCCATAAAACAACTAACGCCACCACCAAACCCAGCAACACCGTCCCCACAGTAATTATTACTGCTAGTATAGGTATGTTTACCCCCGTCAACTCACCTTGATTACCTTGTCGCGCCAGTGCCAACAATTCCAGAGGTATTCCCACCCAGTAAAGACCACGACCTAAAAGCCTGGGAAACCACTGAGGTAAAAACCTAAAAATTAACAACCCCAAACTTATCCACAAAATCAGGGGTGTATATGCATGAAATAAAGTTTCTGCCATGAATAAACCAAGATACTGGTGACTGGGGAATAGGGAAAATTATTTTCCATCTAGTTCGTCAATCGCCAATATTTAATTAATAATTTCCCCGTCCCTAGTAAATCATATTAGAAATTACTACTACAGCACGGCATAAATTATCGTTGAACTTACACCTTGCACCAAGGTCTTAATTCTGCTATTAAATGTTTTAATACAAACACGCTTTATATAGCGACAGCAGGAAAAATTAGGGTTGTTAGCCTTTGTAGGCACAGAGAAATCTGAGCGGAGGTTTTGTCCGCTCAGAACTTCGGAGCTTTGTTTGTATAGACTTACCCTTTGCTTGGTGTAGGTGCAAGATATAAGTTAACCAAAGCGTCCACTGATATATTCCCCAGCTTCTTGGGTTTTTGGAGACTCGAAGATTTCCCTTGTAGAACTAAACTCGACTAATCTGCCGTACCGTTTGCCATGTGCATCGGTTTCTGTATTAAAAAACGCCGTCCAATCTGCCACCCTCGAAGCTTGTTGCATATTGTGAGTCACCATGATGATGGTGTATTGTTCCTTCAGTTGTAAGCAGAGTTCTTCAACTTGACGACTAGAAATTGGGTCCAGAGCAGAACAAGGTTCATCCATCAACAAGACATCTGGCTTCATGGCGATCGCTCGCGCAATGCATAGTCGTTGCTGTTGTCCACCAGACAAAGCTGTACCTTTTGATTTCAGCTTGTCTTTGACTTCATCCCATATTGCAGCGCGTCTGAGGGAATCTTCCACTAGTTCATCGATATTACCTTTATAACCGTTAGAGCGCGGTCCAAAGGCGATGTTTTCGTATATTGACTTGGGGAAAGGATTCGGTCTTTGAAAAACCATTCCTACTTGTCGGCGCAATTTTACTGAATTAACTTTCGGGTCGTAAATATTGCGATCGCGATAATTCAGTCTACCTTCTACTTTTGCCCCAGGGATTAAATCATTCATCCGATTAAAGCAACGTAGAAGGGTACTCTTACCACAGCCTGAAGGTCCAATAAAAGCAATAATTTTCTTTTGAGGAACATTCAAATAGACATCTTGAAGTGCCAAAAAGCCGTTATAGAATACTTTTACGCCTTCAGCACTAAACACGGGGCTATCTTGTCTGTTGGAAGTAACATCATTGAATGTACTTCTGCTGTTGTTATAAGTCACTCTACTTATTCTCCTAATGTCTAGAACTACCAGTTGTTAGCTATGAATCAGCTATGAATATTTACAGAAACTTCCAGAAACTTCTTGCTGTTGCTATTGAAGCCCTACTACTTAATCGATGGTAAAGCGTTGTCGAACATAGATTGCTATGGCATTCAAAGCCAAAATTAGGAGAATCAACGTAATAATTGTCGCTGCGGCTGAGTTAGCAAAACCCGGTTCAGGACGAGTAATATAACTGAAAATTTGGATAGGTAGCGCCATAAATCTCTGGAATAAACCAGGATTAAAGGTGAGAAAACTAACAGCGCCAACCACAATTAAAGAAGCCGCATCACCAATAGCACGAGATACAGAAATAATTACTCCTGTGAGAATACCAGGAATGGCATAAGGCAAAACATGACTGCCAATTGTTTGCCACTTGGTTACACCCAATCCGTAAGAAGCATATCTTAGAGAATCGGGAACTGAGCGAATTGCTTCTCTCGCTGTAACAATAATTACTGGTAAAGATAGCAAAGATAAAGTCAACGCACCAGAAATTAAAGTAGGACCAAACCCTAGTAAGTAATTGAAAACTCCTAAACCTAGCAATCCATAGACAATAGAAGGTACTCCTGCCAGATTGCTTATATTAATTTCGATGACCGTTGCCCACCAGGCTTTTGGTGCGTATTCTTCAAGATATAAAGCTGCTCCTACACCAATTGGTACAGCAGTCAAAATGACAATAAGTGCCAAAAGAATACTACCAATAATTGCGGGACGAATACCCCCTTGCTCTGGAAAACGTGAAGGAGTTTCTGTCAAAAAGCCTGGTGTAAAAAATCTTACTAACCCATCTTGGCAAATATCGAAAATTAGCAAACCCAGAACAAATAAGCCAATGAGTAATCCCAGGAGAAAAATTATTTCAAATACTTTTCCTAAACTTTCTCTACTTTCGACATTATCAGTAAATTCTGTTTGAGAATCTACAAAATCATCTCGTCTAGATGCTGTAGCCATGTTTATTAATCGTACTTTTCTTTAAAACGATGATAAATTCAGTAACTAACAATATTCAAATTCAGTGATAGCTAAAGCGTAAGCACCTTCAAAGTCAAGAACGCGGTACTGCTTTGATAGCATCTAAGCTGATACCAATGGTAGTAATCATTTTTTTCTGGGATGATTTATCCTTCAGTTTTTCAGGCTTTTGCTCAGTGATTGTTAGCAATTGGGAAGCATTGTTGTCGATTATCTCCATCAATATTTCTCCTTAATACCCTTGTAAATTACAAACACGCGGTTTTCTTGCAGACAAAAACCTGGGGATATCAGACTGAAGTAATCATTTTCTTAATCGTACTTTTCTTTAAAGCGATTAGAAATCCAGTAACTAACAATATTCAAAATCAGGGTAAGCACAAACAAAACAGCACCAACAGCGTATAATGTCTTAAAATTGACACTGCCACGCGGACTGTCTCCACCAGAAATTTGCGCCATATATGCTGTCATCGTTTCTACTGATTCTAGTAAGTTAATTGTCAGTTTGGGCTGTTGTCCAGCTGCTATAACAACAGTCATAGTTTCACCCACAGCACGCGAAATCCCTAAAATAATCGAAGCAGTAATCCCAGAAAGTGCTGCTGGTAAAACAACTCTAAAAATGGATTCGAGTTTGGTGATACCTAAAGCGTAAGCACCTTCACGTAAAGAACGCGGTACTGCTCTGATGGCATCTAAGCTGATAGAGCCAACCGTCGGAGTAATCATTACTCCCATCATCAACCCCGCGCTCAAAGCGTTGAAAATTTCCAATGGCAGAAAATTACGTAGCACTGGCGTGATAAATAACAGTGCAAAGTAGCCATAAACAACTGTAGGTATCCCTGCCAAAAGTTCAAATGCTGGACGGAGAATTGCTGCTAGTTTTGGTGGTGCATACTCACCTAAATAGATAGCAGAACATAAACCTAAAGGAATCGCAACTGCCATAGCGATCGCTGTAGTTAAAAATGTGCCATTAATCAGTGGCCAAACGCCAAAATGTCTATCTGCAAATAAAGGAGTCCACTTAGTATCCAAAAAGAAATCAGCGAGAGAAACTTCTTGAAAAAACTCAAATGCCACCTGGAAGATAATGAAGACAATACCAAATGTGGTAAGGACGGAAATTAAAGCACAGAAAAATAAAATTGCTGCAACAACCTTTTCTTGGATATCTTCAGATGCTTTTTTATTTAGTGATTCCGTGGAATTTTGGTCAAAATCATCTTGATAGTTTGTAGCTTGCATAAATATCGATTGAGTTATGATATTTTTTTACGGAAACGCGACAGCCGCAGGCTACCGCGCTCTTACACAGAGGACGCAAAGAGAAGAGAGAAGATAGAGTATTTAGGGTGGCTTCTGAGACGAAACTAAACATTATCACTACTTTGTTTAGTTCCGTTTTCGCTACACCAAAACTACAACTTGATACAAATTAAATTCTTATAGGTTCAAGTTAAATGAAATTCGTGATTGGTTGACCTGGTTTTGCTTTTTTAAATTTGGTACCAGTTTCACCTGTAGCTAACTTTTGTTTTACTTTAACGTAAGCTTCATCAGGTAGCGCCACATAACCAACGCTATCTACCCATTTCCAAGAATTTTCGAGATAAAAGTTGACAAATTCTTTTACCGACGGTTTATTGTCCAGAGATTTTTTACTAACGTAGATGAAGAGAGGACGAGATAAAGGTGTATAAATATTCTTGACTACATTATCAATCGGAACAGGTTTTTCGCACTTGCCACTAGGACTTTCAACTTTGGAAGCTGAAGCATTTCCACAGGCACTTATTGCCATGCTCAAAACTACACCTACGGCAAATAGACACAGAAAACTCTGAACACGCCTATTTGAGGAGCTTTTTGTAATTCGTTCAGATAATATCAAGTGCAAACTTTTCATTAGATAAGTCTGCATTTGCGCGATCGCCTTAGCTACTGATTCTCTCAAAAGTTCCCATCTGCTCATAATACACCTTATAATATACGGCATCTTGAGCGAATTACCGTACATTCTAAGCATAGTAGAGTTTAAACACTAATAAAGCAAGAGTCTCATCTATAGTTAACTTTATATTTAACTTTTCTTAATATAAAGCTTGAGTTTAGTCATATCAAATAGTTTTTCTATTCTCAAAAGACTTAAAAGATAATACATAAGATAGAAGCGCGAATTAATGAATGGTGTTCAACTCTGATATTAGTTCCCACTTATTTTATTGATAACTGACATATCCTTGATGCGCCAGCTATTATCTACACGAACTAAATCATATCTGACACGAACTTTTTCGTTATAAGACTTTTGCTGATTAATTTGCCCGTTATCATAAAACTCTGCTAATTCTGTCACCGTAGCATCTACCGTCGCATTATTTTGGTCAGTTTCAGTTGTCTTTAGAGATTCCACCTTTACAGTGTGGGTGTATTTGCGATAGCGGTTTTCTACCTTATCTTGTTGAACAATTGCCTTCCATTTAGATAAAGTTGAACCCATTAAAATCTGGTCTAAAGTACTAATGTCGTGGTTAACTCCCAAAGCTGCGGCTTTAGTAGATAGCCAAGTTTGAACTACTTCCTGTGCCGTGGCTTCTGTCAAAACTCCTGCTGGTGACTGCGGTTTGCTGTTTTGGTCAGGAATCGGTATTGGTGGTTCATTAAGTTGGACAGACAACTGTTCGCCTTTTAAAGATGGTGCAGGCGAAAACAGATTTTTCAATAATCCAAAAGAGCTGGTGAGCAAAAACCACAAAACTACAATACCAGCAAAAGAGCCAAATATCATCCACACTAGCCGCGTTTTTCCTTCTAAGGTGTTAGGGAAACGCGGGCGTTGATGATGCCGAGAATTACTAGCTGGAGCGGCTTTTCGCCTCCTCCGCTTTTGAGTAGGAGCGGGTGCATTAGCCTTAGCCGAACGATTCAAATGATGGTTTGTTCCCCTAGCGATACGTTCACCACTCCCAAGCTGTGCCAGACTATTTTGTTCTGGTTGTCCATTCGCTGATGTCGAAGGTGTGGCTGATGTTGTAAAGCTGGGTGGTGAGTAGTTGGAATGAACTGATTTTCCTCTGCTTGGTGTTTCTAAATTTTCCCCGTTCTCTGTTCTGCTGGAGAATTGACGATAACTCGCAGTTGAGTTACTGGGACGCGGGTTAGTATTTGTCTGTATTGGAGCAGATGACTTTAGGTTAGTTACAGTTTCATTGCTTTTTTGTACATCCGTTGGCAAACTTTCTAAATAAGCTTGCACCTGTTCATCGGCAAAGTACTCTTTTAGAGAAGCTTGGTTATTTACCAAGTCTCGAAAGTGGGGAAACACTTCGTTATGCAACCAACGTTCTCCATACAAACACAGTCCGGGCAGCATGTCAGGAGAGTCTTCAGATTTTTCGCGAATAAAAGCTAGAGCCTCGTATTCCTGACTAAGTTCTAAAGAACGAGTTGCAAGTTCTGTTTGCCCCAAGAGTAATGCACATAACGACTGCTCTAAATGTACATCCTGACGCTTGCCCAGACGTGTCAGCATTTGCCTTGCTTGACGAATCAAAGCGGGTTGACCTTGAGCAAATCCTCGTGCTATCAAGGCATACACAGCCAAATATGTGGCGACTGCCGAGGGACGTTTACTTTCAGCTTCAAATATTTTCTGTTGTTCTGCGGCTGTTAAGTGATAGCGTAATTGCTGGATAAATCGTAAAAAGTCATCTATATTTAAACCAGATTGGTCATTGCCAGTACCGTCAATACCCCCGCGCTCTTCTAAAACGTTCTGCAATAATTCCAAGCCTTGACGCCGTTCAGCGGTCTTTTCTTCAGGTAGTGCGAGTAATTCTAGAATTCGATATGGTCTTAATTTACAAAGGTCTGCTTGAATTTCGGCTCGCACGCTGGGAAATAAATTTTCCTTGATTAACAAATCTTGACCTGTTTCCAAGGAAAGCGCAGCGTTTTCGTAATGACCTTGCTGCCATTCTTCGCGACCGAGTTCTAAGCAAGCAAGGGCAACGGTAAGAATAATATCTGGGCGTTCTGCACGTTCATGAAATTCTTCGTTGGTTAGACCATTGACATTTGCGCTACTTACTGTGCCATTTTTATTAACCAGGTAAGGACGACCTAATTTGACTACAAGTTCGTATTCGCCAAGCTCTTGCAGAATTAGTAAAGCGCCAACTAATTCATCTTGGGAAATGTCAATCCCCAGACTTTTAGCTTCAGCAGTACCGTTGTTCTCTTGCAGGCGATTTTCTACTGCGATCGCACTATGAGTCGTGCTTCCTTCCGGGTCGTAGACGTTGGCAAGATAAAGCTGGTCGTAGCTGCTACGTTCTTTGGGATTTGATAAAACCACGTAAGCTTCTTCTAAAAGTTGTTTTCTGGAAGTGATTGCACTTGACGAATATTCACGTCGCGGTAGTTGTACAATGCGATCGCTGTACGCTTGCCGCAATTGTTCACCACTTGCCGCCAACGGTAATCCTAAAATTCGGTAGTAATCTAGCGGAATTCGCACGGCTTACTTCCCCTGCTGCATGATCGACATCATTCATTTCGAGCATTCCCGGCAACCTAAACCGTGCCATCAAATTATCTTGTTGAGTTCACACTACAAGTGTGTGTTGCCACAACTTGATTTGTGTCTCCCGTGAAAATAAATTTGTACTTTAGTACTTAATATTTTGGGTTATTGCTAATTTTTATGAAATTTTTCCGGTTGACTCGACTTGTCATCAATTTTATATATCAAACAATACTACAGCACGGCGTAGCACTATAAGTCTTCTGCTTCCAGGAGTATAAATTTAACTATCTTTCAGAGATCGATAGTTTGTATTCCTGCAAACATTCAGAGGAACTTTAAGCGCTATTAACAACAGAGAAGCACCGCTAGATAAATTTCATCTGGATAATGAGCGTAGCGTATTTTATCATGAATTGGTTGTAAATACAAATATTTACATAAGTATATAAATTGCCGCCACCAATTTCTCTAAATTGTTAATCGATATGCAGAAAGCAAGATATTCTGACTGATAATCTATAAGGGTGAGTGGTGAAAAGTCCGAACTGCGGATGAACGCAGATGGGAACTTCCTTAAAAATCCGTCTTGGAAAGTTCAGAAGCGCGAATAACCGACCCTGAGACTTTCCACAAAATTAAAAGAAAGCTATTCACCAATTCCCTATTCTTTAGTTTTTGACTTTTTAGTAGCCATCGAGAGTGAATTTGTGACTTTTTAACTCCTAGCAACGTTATCTTTGTACAAGCTTACGCCGAATGTAAGCAACTTATCTAACATAGTAACTTTAAGTTTTACCACAGGGATACTAACAAAATAATGGTTCAAGAACGCACATTACCCACATTTACAGCGGCTAACGCGCAGATTACTAAAGAAGTTGGGTTACGGTTGTACGAAGATATGGTGTTAGGGCGCGTCTTTGAAGATAAGTGCGCCGAGATGTACTATAGAGGCAAAATGTTTGGTTTTGTCCACCTGTACAACGGTCAAGAAGCGGTTTCCACTGGTGTTATCCAGGCGATGCGACCAGGTGAAGATTACGTTTGCAGTACTTACCGTGACCACGTTCATGCTCTGAGTGCGGGAGTACCGGCAAAAGAGGTAATGGCGGAATTATTTGGTAAAGCCACCGGTTGCAGTAAAGGACGCGGTGGTTCGATGCACATGTTTTCTGCTGAACATCGCTTGCTGGGTGGTTATGCTTTTGTGGCTGAGGGTATTCCTGTAGCAGCGGGAGCGGCTTTTCAAAGTAAATATCGCCGCGAAGTTTTGGGAGATGAAAGTGCTGACCAAGTAACAGCCTGCTTTTTTGGCGATGGTGCAGCGAATAACGGTCAGTTTTTCGAGACGTTAAATATGGCGGCTTTATGGAAACTGCCGATTCTTTTCGTGGTGGAAAATAATAAGTGGGCGATCGGTATGGCTCACGATCGCGCAACTTCCCAGCCAGAGATTTACAAAAAAGCCAGCGTATTCAACATGGTAGGCGTGGAAGTAGACGGTATGGATGTACTAGCCGTGCGAGCAGTAGCCGAAGAAGCTGTTGCCCGTGCCCGTGCTGGTGAAGGTCCGACATTAATTGAAGCTTTAACTTATCGTTTCCGGGGTCACTCTTTGGCTGACCCAGACGAAATGCGAAGCAAAGCTGAAAAAGAATTTTGGTTTGCTCGTGACCCAATTAAGAAGTTAGCTAATTATTTAGTTGAGCAAAACCTAGCCTCTGCCGAAGAACTCAAAGCAGTTGATCGTAAAATTCAGGAAAGAATAGACGAAGCGGTGAAATTCGCCGAAAGCAGCCCAGAACCTGATAGCAGCGAATTATATCGCTTTGTTTTTGCAGAAGACGAGTAAAAATTAATGAGGCATGGGGCATTGGGCATTGGGCATTGGGCATGGGTAATTCCTCTTTGTGCCCCTTGTCCACGCCACTTTGCTCAAGGTCGGGAACCTCCGCACCTTTCATGTGGCTCCCCTTTTCCCCTTGTCCCCCACCTGTCCATCTCCCGACTCTCCCTACATCTCATCTGGGTTAATACCCAACTCTCTTAAACGCGCTGCCAAGCGATCGGCTCTTTGACGCTCTTGTAGCGCTTCTTCTCCGGGTGTTGGCATCCAATTTTTATTAGCATCATACCAACGCAACCACAGCCGCTCAATGCCTTGATAAATACCCTGCCATAGTCCCAAACCTAATTCTAAAGTTGGCATCCAAATACGTGTTTCTTCTAGGTTCATTTCCGTATAACGGTCTGCCTGAAGCATAAAGGCTCTCAGCCTATCTGTGTAACGGTCAAAAACTATGTAATAAGGAACACGTAGAATTTGCTCAAACACTTGCCATTTTGTCGGTGGTTCGTCTACAGTGCGAAGAGTTTGACCTAAATCTTCTCTTTCCGTACCAGGGGAAAGTAACTCAACTACCACAAAGGGGCTTACACCCTCTTGCCAAATTACATAACTTAAGCGTAAATCTTTATCTTCATATAATCTAGAGTTACCAACTACTCCAAAGCAGTCAGGACGCTTGTACCACAAAGGATGACGAATATCGTAGTAAAGATTTAAATCGCTGGCGACGAATACCTGATCTGCGGGATAATTAGGCGGATGAAAGGTTTCTCTCAAGAGTTGAGGTTGAAAATCATGAAACTCGTCGGGTAAACCTGGCTCCTTTGGATCTTCACTCTTGAGATCGTACATCGTTGGTAGAACTTCTTTTGGAGGAAGTGGAGGGTCTACTTGGTACATAATAAGCAACAGAGATGACCAATTAGCTATAGCTTAAATGATAGTAGGCGACTGAATGAACTGTTCGACTTTACTAATCACTACATAAAGGAAAGCAATGTTTGCGATCGCACTCCAAGAACAACAATACAAAACCTACGTCCTCACTGACGCTCAGACTAATTCACAGTTAGAAGTTGTACCCGAACGCGGTGGTATCATCACAAAATGGCGCGTCAACGGTGAAGAAATTTTCTACCTAGATGCGGAACGCTTTACTAATCCTGAATTGAGCGTTAGAGGTGGGAATCCGATTTTATTTCCTATCTGCGGCAACTTACCGGATAATGCTTACACTTATCAAGGTAAGCAGTATACTCTCAAACAACATGGTTTTGCGCGAGATTTACCTTGGAAAGTAACTGACCAAGTGACCCAAGATAAAGCTAGCCTTACGGTAGTCCTTAATAGCAACGAGCAAACAAGAGCGGTTTATCCTTTTGACTTTGAAGTGGCTTTTACCTACCAGATGCAAGGTAATATTTTAGAAGTTCAGCAGAATTATACAAATAAATCATCTGAACCGATGCCTTTCTCTTTTGGGTTTCATCCGTATTTTGCGATAAGTGATAAAACTCAGCTAGAATTTGAAATCCCTAGTAGCGAGTATCAAGACCAGAAAACCAAGGAAATGCACTCTTTTAACGGGAATTTTGACTTCAACCGCGATGAAATTGACGTTGCTTTTAAACAGCTAACGAGTCAATCTGCTAGTGTGACAGACCACAGCCGAAAGTTAAAATTGACTCTAGATTACGATGATGCTTTTCCGATTTTGGTTTTTTGGACGCTGAAAGGCAAAGATTTCTACTGCCTGGAACCGTGGAGTGCTGCTCGAAACTCGATCAATAGCGGTGAACACCTGACTGTATTAGAGCCAGGAGCTAGTTACTCGGCATCTTTCAAATTAACGGCAAATTTTTTCTAAAGCCCTTTACAAAACTATAGATATATGTGGTAGAATGGCAAAGTTGCAAGTTTAAAACTCAACGGGTCGCTAACTCAACGGTAGAGTACTCGGCTTTTAACCGATTAGTTCCGGGTTCGAATCCCGGGCGACCCATATTAAAGGATTAATGACAGGATTTTGAGTAACATTCGTGCTATCGCCCATGATTGTTGCTGAGGGTTTTTCAAAAAAGACAGGTTGGGCAACTCTTATCACATAACGCGATCGCCATGAAAGTTTGTTGTTGACTTCTTGCACTCACCAGTCCCTTATAATCAGGCTTGAAGGTGCTAAAGTTTTTCAGCATTAACACCCTACACTAGTTATAATTTCCTATAAGTTGAAAAAAGTCTTAAGATTAGCGTAATAATTGCGCTTGTCTCAAACCGACTAGCTGACTACCCACATTAGGAGGACTATCTATGGCGCTCGTACCAATGCGGCTGCTGTTGGATCACGCGGCTGAAAACGGTTACGGCATCCCGGCGTACAACGTGAACAACATGGAGCAGATTCAGGCAATCATGAAGGCTGCTCTAGAGACAGATAGCCCCGTGATTTTACAAGCTTCTCGTGGCGCTCGTTCATATGCTGGTGAAAACTTTCTCCGTCACCTGATTTTGGCTGCGGTAGAAACCTATCCTCATATCCCCATTACCATGCACCAAGATCATGGTAACAGCCCTGCAACCTGCTATTCGGCAATTCGTAACGGCTTCACCAGCGTGATGATGGACGGTTCGCTGGAAGAAGATGCGAAGTCACCAGCAAGCTATGAATATAACGTCAACGTCACCCGCGAAGTGGTGAAAGTAGCTCACGCGGTTGGTGCCAGCGTTGAAGGTGAACTCGGTTGCTTGGGTTCTCTAGAATCTGGTATGGGTGAAGCTGAAGATGGTCACGGTTTCGAGGGTAAACTCGACCGCGAACAACTTTTAACTGACCCCGACCAAGCTGTTGACTTTGTAGAGCAAACTCAAGTAGACGCTTTGGCTGTTGCGATTGGTACTAGCCACGGTGCTTACAAGTTTACCCGCAAGCCGACTGGAGAAATTTTAGCAATCAGCCGGATTGAAGAAATTCATAGCCGTTTGCCTAACACTCACTTAGTAATGCACGGTTCTTCTTCGGTTCCCGAAGATTTGCTTGCCATTATTAACCAGTATGGTGGTGCAATTCCTGAAACTTACGGTGTACCTGTGGAAGAAATCCAAAAAGGTATCAAGTGCGGTGTGCGTAAGGTAAACATCGATACTGATAACCGTTTGGCAATTACCGCTGCTGTGCGTGAAGCTTTGGCTGCAAATCCCAAAGAATTTGACCCCCGTCACTTCCTCAAGCCTTCGATTAAGTATATGCAGAAGGTTTGTTCTGATCGCTATCAGCAATTTGGTTCTGCTGGTAATGCTAGCAAGATTAAGCAAATCTCTTTGGATGACTTTGCTGCTAAGTATGCTAAGGGCGAACTTAACGCTGTTACCAAGGCTACTGCTAAGGTTTAAGTTAAGAAAAAGTAAGTCTGGAATGAGCGCTCTTTAGGCTCACTAAGGGTTTTTCATGTTGAGATGATTTAACCGGGTTGGAATATTACCCGGTTTTTTTGTGTTATTTGACGGTGAGGAAGGTTCTCATTCCGGCTTTGAAGTGTCCGGGTAGGTTGCAGACGATGAGATATTTGCCTGGAGTTAAGTTAACTTTGAGTGTTTTTGTAGTACCGCTTTTGAGGTCGTCTTCTTCAATCTCGCCAATTTCTTTTCCGGCTTTATCTGTATCTAAGCGCCCATCGCTGGTAACTGGTAGTTTATCAACAGTTAAGTCTGTTTTGACAACTTCCATTTCGTGAGGCATTTTACCTTTGTTAGTAACGACGAATTCCACAGGTCCTGCTGGAACTGTTGACTGAGACAAATCAAACTTCATCTCTGTGGCAGTTACTTGAATTTTAGTGCCAGCAGTTGATGTAGAACTTGGGGAATTAGCGGGAGTTGTTTGTGCTGAGTTTGTAGCGGTTGGGGAATTGGTGGGAGTTGTTTGTGCGGTGTTATTACCACATGCTGAAACCAGGGAAACAAGAGCAGTAAAGAAAAAAATCTTAATTGAAGTTTTCATTTATTTATACATAAGTGCGATCGCCGAAGCATTCATTTTTTCTTGAGATTGTGAGTTTACCATCGCAGAAAAGTTTCAAACTGTAAATTTTGGCAAATAATCAGCTAAATAAATACCCGATGTTGTAAGCTGGGCATTTGACGGCGTACTTGTTCTAGCCTAGAGGAATTGATTTCCGCGATCGCTACTCCCGGCTTTTCACCAGCATCGGCTAAAATCGTTCCCCAAGGATCGATAATCATCGCGTGTCCGTGGGTTTGACGACGGGCGTAATTTACTCCAGTTTGCGCTGGTGCGATGACATAAGCGGTGTTTTCAATTGCACGCGCTTGCAGTAATACTTGCCAATGATCTTTACCAGTAAAAGCGGTGAAAGCAGCGGGAATAAATAGAATATCTGCCCCTTTGTGAGATAAATGGCGGTAAAGTTCGGGAAAGCGGACATCGTAGCAAACAGAAAGTCCGATATTACCGAGTTTTTCGGAAAAATAAATCGGGGGTGTTTCCTTACCAGCCATCACCGTACTGGACTCGTGATAAGTATTACCGTCAGGGACATTCACATCAAATAAATGTACCTTTTGGTAGTGGGCAACTTCTTGACCGTTGGGGTCGATGAGTGTGGAGGTATTGTAGGCTTTGCCAGTGTCATCTACAGGTACTGGATAGCTGCCGCCGAGAATGGTAACTTGATAGCGCAGCGCCATTTTTTTGAGGAATATTTCCGTTTCTTTGGCGATCGCATCAACTTGAGCAAGTTTATCCTTTTCTTCGCCCATAAACGAAAAATTTTCTGGCAAACCTACTAATTCCGCACCTTGATGGACGGCTAAATCGATAAATTCCTCTGCCTGTGCCAAATTTTTTTCCAAATTTGGCACACTGATCATTTGAATAGCCGCGGCTAAGTATGACTTCATAAATTCAATAACGAACAGTGGAGTTGTCAGGTGTAGATTATCAAATATATCTTTACTTTGGTAGTTGCAAAGACAAACTTTATCCCCATTGCCTTATCTTCCCCGAATTTATTAACCAACGAACACTTTGCTGAAACTTACGCTTATATCAATCTTCCTACGGGTTCTAGAAAAATCAACGAGTTTGAGGTTAGCTTGTTAGAAAACCTTGATAAAGTGTCTGCTGTGGATATTTCTGTTTTCGTTAAAACCTTTGTTGCTGTCTTTGTCCTTGCGGATGCAGTGGGTAATATACCCATACTTTTAGTTCTGACTAAGGGGATGGAACCGCAGCAGAGAAACAAAGTAATCGATAAAGGAGTAGTGATAGCGATCGCTGTTCTTTTGGTCTTTGCTTTTGGCGGTCAATTCATTTTAAATTATTTAGACATCAGCATGGGGTCTTTGCGGTTAGCTGGAGGACTGTTGCTGCTGTTAATCGCCTTACAAATGCTTCAGGGAGAATTAGATACTCCTGTACTCGACCAAGAGAGAGATATCGCAATTACGCCGCTAGCTTTGCCTTTGTTAGCCGGACCTGGTACTTTGACCACAGTCATGCTGTTAATGTCGTCAGCCGCCAATCCTAATTTAAGCGTGACGGTGGGTATTTTGTCAGCAATGTTTGTTACTTGGTTGATTTTGCGCTTCAGTAATTATATTGATAAGTGGATTGGTGCAGAAGGTGAGGTGATTATTACTCAGCTTTTGGGTTTTTTGTTGGCGGCTTTGGCGATAGAAATTGGTAGTACGGGGATTAAGGAGTTGTTTTTGAGTTAGAGAGAACAAACCGCACCAGACGTTGAGGACGCTGAGGAGGGGAGGAGAGGATCGCTTAAAGAAGTTATTTATTTTTCTCCTCCTCCCCCACTCCCAATACGGTTCGGATAAGCCTTTTTTCTCTCCCCCTGCTTCCCCTGCTTCCCCTGCTTCCCCTGCTTCCCCTGCACCCCCTGCTTGCCTGAACAGATAACTTTCGCTCCGAACCGTATTGCCCCCACTCCCCCCCTCTCCCCTTCCTCTCACAGGGAAACGCGGTATGCGGGAAGCTCAGTCACGAAGAGTGCTGAGAGGCAAGCGACACGGGCGACTTTAGTCGCATTCAGTCTTTGCCTCATCGATAAGTCTATCGACAAGTTCTCTAAGCCGTTCTTGCCAATTAGGAACGGCTTTTAACTTGTCCTTGATACCTGGCAGGACTTTGAAGCAAACCGGATTTTTGTCAAATGGTTGACTACTGGTAAAACCCAATTTATTATCTTTTTTAAATGGCATTGCTCTTTATTCTAAACGTTAGTATACTAACAATAACACAAAAGTCTAGGTCGAAAGAATGTCTTATGGATGCCAGCAAATTTTAATTAGCCCAAGCAAAGATTTAAAGGCATTGCTTGAATATGTCTGTACAGAGGCAAACAGTTTAATCAACTGCGGTATTTACTACAGTCGTCAATATTATTTCAAAACTGGCAGCTTTCCAAGTAAGGCTGACTTACACAAGCAGATAGGAACTATCCAACAAAACAAGCACTATCAAGCTTTGTACTCAGACACAGCACAGCAGATATTAACTGGTGTAGCAGAATCTTTTAAGTCTTGTATTGGATTGGTCAAGGGAATTAAAAAAGGGACGGTCACTCAAAAGCCGAGACTACCAAACTACAGAACATCCGGCGGATTGGCTTTAGCAACGTTCACGGGACGTTCCATCAAGCTAAAAGGTGGAATGCTTCGATTCCCTTTGGGAAGTTTAGTAAAAGCTTGGTTTGGAGTTGATGCGTTTTATCTGCCTATGCCGTCCAATTTAGACTTTAAAACTATCCGAGAGGTTAGAATTTTACCAAGAAATAGATGCTTTTATGCTGAGTTTGTTTACAAAGTACAAACATCGCCCATTGAGCTTGACAAGTCCAAGGTTCTTGGGATAGGCCACGGATTAAACAACTGGTTAACTTGCGTTTCTAACGTTGGGACTTCTTTCATTGTTGATGGTTTACGTCTCAAGAGTTTGAATCAGTGGTATAACAAGTCTGTTGCGAAAATCAAAGAGGATAAACCTCAAGGCTTTTGGTCTAACAAACTTGCGTCGATTACAGAAAAGCGTAATAGACAGATGCGCGATGCTGTTAATAAAGCTGCAAGAATCGTAGTCAACCACTGTATTGACAATCAAATAGGTTCAATTATTTTTGGTTGGAATACTGGTCAAAAACAGAATGCTGATATGGGCAAAAAGAACAATCAAAAGTTTGTCCAAATCCCAACAGCAAAACTAAAAAACCGTATTGAACAATTGTGCAAGCAATACGGAATTGAATTTGTAGAAACCGAAGAAAGCTATAGCTCTAAAGCATCGTTTCTAGACAATGATGTTCTACCTAAATTCGGCGCAAAACCTGAAGGGTGGAAAAGTAGCGGTACTAGAACTAATCGCGGATTGTTTAAGACAGGAACAGGAATCAAGATAAATGCAGATTGCAATGGCGCTGCAAATATTATCCGTAAAGTAGCGATAATGGCTAAGTTTGACTTAGCTGGAATCAGTAGAGGCGCTTTAAGTGCGCCTAAGAAAGTTCTTTTATGGACTCTTCAGAAATCTCAGTGTCTTTAGACCTGAGAAGCTTAACTTAATCCCAATTGTTGCTTTAACTCCTCTGGCACGTTAACTGCTGTATCTAACCCGCGCACACCTTGCCAGTGTTGATTTTCATTCCAAGTCAACCGTTCTAAATTCGCGTCGCTGAGGTCGGTATTGCCAAGAATGGCGTAGCTGAGGTTGCTATTACTGAGGTTGGCACTGCTGAGGTTAGCACCGCTGAGGTTGCTATTACTAAGATTGGCGCTGCTGAGGTTAGCACCGCTGAAGTCTGTACCAAAGAGTACAGCCTCACTGAGGTCAGCACCACTGAGGTCAGCATCGTTCAAAGTTACTCCACTCAAATCAGCTTGGTTGAGGGTCACTCCACTCAGGTCGGTGTCGCTGAGGTCAGCACCTAAGAACATGACGCTGCTAAGGTTGGCATGATTTAGCTTGGCACCATTAAGTTTCGCATAGCTGAGGTCAGCAGCCACGAGGACAGCGTTGCTGAGGTTGGTGCTGAAAAGAATTGTGTCGCTGAGGTTGGTGCCGTTGAGTTTGGCGTCACTCAGATCAGCACCGCTGAGGTCAGCGCGGCAAAGGTCGGCATGGTTGAGGTTGACGCCCTTCAGATTGGCTTCGCTGAGGTTCGCACCAAAGAGGATAGCGTCGCAAAGGTTAGCGTGATTGAGGTCAGCATCCCTCAGGTTGGTGCCACTCAGGTTTGCACCACTCAGGTTTGCGCCACTCAGGTTGGTGCTGCTGAGGTCAGCGCTACTGAGGTCAGCGCGGTTGAGGTTTGCACCACTGAGGTTGGCACCACTCAAGTTGGCGCTGCTGAGGTCAACACCGCTCAGATTAGCATTGCTGAGGTTGGCACCGCTGAGGTTGGCATCGCCGAGATTAGCATCTTTGAGATTAGCATTGCTAAAGTTGACACCTGTTAAGTTGGCATCCCCAAGGTAAGTGTTTTTCAGATTGGCTTGGCTGAAGTTAGCGCCAGTTAAGTTAGCATCGCCAAGGTAAGCACCGCTAAAGTTGCCACCTCGAAGAAATTCCCCGACTATGTTGCTAAAATTGCCAATTTCAATGGCATCGCTATAGTTGATAATTCGCAGCAATTGAGATGTGAAAAAATTTTCTTTCCCTGGTTGGGAAGATGGATAAAAGTTAATTTTTTGCTTTAAGTCGTCTTGCGTTTGAGCATAACGGTGTAATTCTAAAAGCAAAATCATCACGTTTAGTCCGGTCTGTATGTCTATCTGTCGCAGTCCGAGGATAATCTTTTGTGCTTGCAACTGCAACATTTTTTTCTGAGGCAAGTTATCATCAGGTGCAGCATCGATAAATTCTCCTTGACACCACCGGCGATAAAAATCTTCTAAGCGCTCGAAAAGCAGCACAGGTCGAAACTCTTGACTGGTTGTGAGCAAGTTGATTACTTGTTCTACTGTTTCTGGTGTCAGCGTGGCGTTGCCTAAGATATTGTAAATCTGCTCGTGTAGTTGGCGATCGCCTTCGGGGGTCGTCTCGTTCGGGTAGCCTCTGCGACACGAGAACAGAAGCGTACCCGGTGGCATCTCGCGTATATTAAAGCTATTACTACTTGGTTTTGTCCATTCTTCTAAACTTTTTTGCAGCTGTTCCGGAAATATAAATTGGTGCAAATTCTTTTGGGAAAACTCAAGATTTTTATCTTGTTCTTTTATCTTCTTTTCTATAGGTAAAATTACTTCGTCTTCCACAGATGTTGTCGTTGGCATCTGTTCTAACTCCGTTCCCTGAAGATAAATTATCAAACGCTTCCAGACTTGAGACATATGTGACATTATTGTCTCCGTAGTTACTACACACTGACTGATAATTTACAGAATACTTAAAGATTTTTTATTGTTTTGGTGGATTAGTCTTTATTGGAACTAGTATTATTTAGTACCATTATTTTTAAGGGAGTTCTAACTTGCCTTTCGTTTGGTTAAAAGTAAAGTGTCAGCTAGAAAACTTTTTTGATTGTCAGTAAACTTAATCGATTTGGTCAAATTGTTATACTTTTTTTTCAGCATATTTCCAAGTTAGATCTACAAATAATACGTACTCTGTGCTACCAAGGCAATTGTTAGCAAAAATACTACAGTAAAAAAGTATAACAAAGCTCAAAATGTCGGTTAAAACTAAACAAAAACCTTTTTGCTTGATATCAAGCAGCTAATATAGTTTTTCACTGACACAAGGGACTTCAAGCAAGGTTGCTTGGCTTAAAAGAAATTAAAAATTAATTATGGGTCATTTTTAGGAATGGATCGAATGAACAGATTAACGTTTTGTGTGATTTTGTTGCATGGTTTGTGTCTATCAATAGCAAGCGTTAGCGCCAAGTCACCGTCTGTTAATGCGGTCACCGACACCTTTGTTTTGCACAAGGGTACACCAGCACAAAGGTATAAGGAGACAGAAGTGACGGGTGTAAAGCCTTTTTCCCTTTCCACACCGCGTCAGTCAGAGAAAGCGAATGCTAATTTCCACAAAAAACTTGAACTACCAAAAGAACAAGTATGGGTATTAGATAGTAACAAACAGGCAAAGCGTCAGCCTTTTATTTGGGTCGTAAAAGACAATAAAAAAGCTGCACAGCAACCATTTTTACAAATCGGAAAAGTCCCCGACAAGCCGGATGAAAAGCCTAATAGTACCACTAAACCAACCAAAAAGGATGAATTACAACAATTTGATGAGGTAATTAAAGACACTCAAAAACAACAGGGACTATTTACCCTTTATCGGCATAAAGAGAAGAATAAAATTTATTTAGAAATTAAACCTGAGCAACTAAATAAAAATTATCTAGCCAATGCAACGCTAGAATCAGGGATTGGGGAACGCGGTATTTATAGCGGGATGCCTTTGCAAGATTTTTTATTTTACTTCCAACGGGTAAATAATAAGTTGCACTTTACAGTCCGCAATGTTAATTTTCGCACTAAGGAAGGAGATCCACAAGCGCGATCGCTTGCGCGTTCTTTTAGTGACTCAGTTCTCTACACCATTCCCATCAAAAGCATCAACTCCCAAAGCAAAACCATTCTCATCGACTTAAGCGACTTGCTACTTACCGACTTAGCGGGAGTATCTGCGAGTTTAGGAACCCCCGCAGGTAAAGATGATTCCTATTTTGGTAATGCTAAAGCCTTCCCGGCAAACATGGAAATTGAATCGGTTTTAAATTTCACCGGGAAGGGTAGCGGTGAACCTGCGGCGAATTTTGCTACGCTACCTGATAAGCGTGGCTTTACCCTGCGGGTGCATTACAGTATTTCCCAACTACCAGAAAACAACTATCAACCGCGTTTGGCTGATGAACGTGTTGGCTATTTTATCACCGCTTATCAAGATTTATCTGACGACGATCGCGGTGATCCGTTTGTCCGTTACATCAATCGCTGGAAGTTGGAAAAACAAAATCCGAATGCAGCAATTTCTCCACCAAAAAAACCAATTGTCTTTTGGATTGATAACGCCGTTCCTCTAGAATACCGCGATGCAATCAAACAAGGCGTTCTCATGTGGAATAAAGCTTTTGAAAATGCCGGATTCCAAGATGCGATTCAAGTGCAGCAAATGCCAGATAACGCTACTTGGGACCCGGCAGATATCCGCTACAATACTATCCGCTGGATTAACACGGTGGATGGATATTTTGCTTTGGGTCCATCCCGCGTCAACCCGCTAACTGGGGAAATTTTAGACGCAGATATTTTAGTAGATGCCAGCTTTGTCCGCGCACTGAAAAAAGATTATCGCGATATTGTACAACCCAGTCAAGGAGAAAATCGCACTTCTCTATCAGCGTTGATGCAAAATCGCCTGCTTTGTGCAAATGGTTTAGAAGGTAGAAATATTCCCAACCAAAAGCCGCAAGTAGAAAATCAATTGTTAAATCGTTTATCGAAAATGGCAGGTGAGTACGATTTATGCTATGGCTTAGAAGCTGCGAATCAATTTGCGATTGGCACAACGGCGATGTCACTGTTGCAAAACACGCCACCGACTAGCGAACAAGTAAAAGAGTATATCCATCAATATATACGCTTAATTATTGCTCACGAAGTTGGACACACTCTCGGTTTACGTCATAACTTCCGTGGTAGTACTTTACTGCCTCCAGAAGAAATGAACAATACTAAAATCACTCGCAGCAAAGGTTTAACTACCTCGGTAATGGATTATATTCCCCCGAACATCGCACCTCCAGGTACGAAACAGGGAGATTATTTTCCAAATATGGTGGGACCTTATGATGAATGGGCGATTAAGTATGGTTATACGCAAATTCAAGCAGCCACTCCCGCAGCCGAAAAACCAGCATTGAGTGCGATCGCTCAACAATCTGACAAACCTGAGTTAACTTATTCTACAGATGAGGATGTGTCTGACCTCGACCCGACTGCCGATGCTTGGGACAATAGTAGTAATGTGCTGCTTTATTCACAATGGCAGTTAGAAAATTCTCGTGTGATGTGGGATAGACTAAATAAACGTTATCCCTTAACTGGCGATAGTTACAGCGATGTAACGGAACGCTTTAGTACGGTATTAAGTAACTATTTTCAAAATATTTATTACACTACCAAACACATTGGTGGGCAGTCTTTTTACCGGGTCAAAGGAGGCGATAGCCAAGGTAGATTACCGTTTGAACCAGTAACAGTAGAAAAACAACGGCAAGCGTTAGCGACGTTACAACAATATATGTTTGCAGAAGATGCGCTCACCTTCTCACCAGAACTGCTGAATAAATTAGCACCATCGCGGTGGCGACATTGGGGTAGCAAAACTCGTACTGGGCGTTTGGATTATCCAATACACGATTTGATATTAAACATGCAGAGTATGGTGTTGCGAGAATTGCTATCAAGCGATCGCATTTCCCGACTCAGCGACATTGAACTTAAAAGTCCTCCTGGGAAAGCTTTGACTTTGCCGGAATTGTTTGATACTTTGCAAACTGGTATTTGGACGGAAGTTCTCAAACCAGACGGCAAACAAATGAAAATTAGCAGTTTGCGCCGAGGTTTACAACAAGAATATATCGATTTGTTAACAGCGATGGTCTTGCGAAAAGAACGAGTACCAAAAGATGCGCGGACAATGGCATGGTATAAGTTAAAACAATTGCAAGAAAAACTTAATGGTGCAGACTCAAAAGACGAATATACGAAAGCGCACTTATTACAAACACGCGATCGCATTGATAAAGTCTTAAACGCGCCATTGCAAGGAAATTAACCACGCCGATTTTCTCGTTGCTGCGCTCTGCGCGGCAATGCACTCTTGGAGGCTCTGCCTCCTCTAACTACATTAGCAGTCAGCAGCCCAGTAACGAGAGAAATGAACGGACATGATATTAGCAACCACCAGCCCATGTCACCCATTTGTGAGATAAGCCTACGTGCATCATTGAACCAGTAATTTCTTGTTCAGTGATGGTTGCTCCATTTATATTTGTGTTGTTGAATTCTGCTTCATTTAAATTGCTGCCAATCAAATTTGCCTTTTCAAGATTGGCTCCACTTAAATCTGCTCCACTCAATTCGGCTTCGCTGAGATTAGCTCCAATCAAGTTTGCCTGTACTAAATTTGCACTCCGCAAATCAGCGCGACTCAAGTTAGTTCGCTCCAAGTTTACCTTAATCAGGTCTGCCCCAATAAAGTTTACCTCACTCAAATTTGCATCTGTTAAATTGGCTCGACTCAGGTCTGCATCTGTTAAATTGGCTCGACTCAGGTCTGCATCTGTTAAATTGGCTCGACTCAAGTCAGCTCCACTCAAATCGGCACCACCTAAATTTACACCTCTCAAATCCGCATCACAAAGGTTTGCTTGATGCAAATTTGCTCCATTAAAATTCCGTTCTCCTGCTGCATATTGGCTTAGGAGTTTGTTCGTATCCATGTTGTTTGCCTCGCCATGTCTACAGGTAATCTAAATAACCCTCAAACCACACCGAAGACATCAAGAAAGAATTTATAAATTTCGTACTGAGCGATTTATCGCTCAATTTAAAGCGCTGAAGCGCTTACTACGAACTTTCACAATGTAGTATTCTTATTTTGCTAGAGTTTGTCTTTTGGTGATCGTTTACTTCATGGAAATACATATCAATAGTAGAGACGTTCCACTTCAATGGCGTCTCTACAAACATATCGCCATTCAATCAAGCTTGATGATGTGGTGTATTATGCTTTAATAACTCAAGAAGCTTAAGCTGAATTTTCTCTCTTACTAACTCGTTGCCTTGTAAGTTGAGGTGAATGTGGTCTTGATATATAGCTTTTGCCTCTTTGATGGCGTTGAATGTCGGAAGAAAATCTATATAACTAATTTGCTGCGCTGCGGTAAAATCTTTGAGACGCTGACGTGCGGTAATTTCATAATCTCGTGAACCTGGTTTACCAATTTCTCGCAGTAAGGGAGTCATCACCAACAGAAATTGGCAGTTATTTTCACGAGTCAGTGCTTGGATTTTGCTAATTGCTTCTAGATTAATACCTACGCGATCGCCTTTCTCGTCTTGCACTGCTTTTAGCTCTGGGATTAACTTTTGTTTTAGGACATATCGCTCAAATACTTCCACCAACGCTAAAGCTGGTTTACTATCTGGGTAATTGCGATCGCGTCCTACCGGTAAAGATGTCGGAGCAGTCGCAAATAAGTCATCAGTATTAATTAGTAAGACCACCGCTTGGGCGTTGAAAGTTCCAAATTGCTGCAAATAAGCTAATTCATTTCTTGGACCCCAAGAGTTAGCGGAAGCATTCAGCACTTCTACTTTGTCATATTTACCGATATTTGCCGCGTTCAAAGAACGCATCATTAAGCTAGAAATTGTATTATCTTGGTCTGTCCACCAGCCACCATTGGCGATAGAATCGCCTAACAGCAGCACTCGCAGCGTTGAAGGTGAAGGATTTTTTTCTATTGGCGCACTTCGCATGGAATACTGATTAATTTCAATGCGATTACCAAAACGACGAGTACGCTGGTTTGGCGCTAACAAATAACCAATCTGCTCATCGCCGATGTAAATTAGAGGATTGCCAAAACCAAAAAGCGATCGCAGTCCGACCTCTATCATTACAAACAGTGCGGCTGTTACCGTTAAAATTATTACAAGCCCAACTTTCACCTTTCAACGCCCTCAAATCATTCCTGAAAAGTAACAGAGACACAAAGTAATAAATTTTACCAGGAAATATAAAAAACGACTTGCGTTATTTGCTTAGACTCGCCTTTAAGTATATTTACGGCGAACATTGATTATTTATATTAATATTCTTCATAAAATTCTCAGAATCTGAATCTATGCCTTTAGGCATAAGTAATATTAATGATGCAAATTTTGCCCAGCTTTGGTGAAAATGTTATTAAGAATATTGCATCTGCAAATATAAGGACTACAATCAAAACGGGCAAATGAGCACGCTTATTAAAGGAGACGCACATTGCTATGTCCGACTTAAACCGAGGAATCATGAAGTTTAAGGGCGCAGATTCTCCCAAAGCGGTAACTATTTCTACCGTGCTTCTTTTGGGATCGATCGCTGCTCTGATTATTTGGGCGCTGCAAGCTGCCTATGCGGTAAACTAAGCATATTAACAGTTGAGGAGGGACACTGCTAAGAAAAATTTTCCAACTTTAAAATTTGGACTAATATATCTCTGTGCTAAGTGTCCCTCATCACAAAATTGAAAACGCTTTAAAAATAATTTATAAAAATTTTATATTTTTCACTTGAGATTTCATATATAAGTTAAATCTAACTATTATTAAAATAGGCTGTGAAATATATTGTAGATATGATTAACAAAGGAAGGTAGTCAAAGGTAGATGCGTACTCGCCCAAAAAGGTCTACGCATGGTCAAGGTATATTATTTGAAAATTACTTATAGTAATTGACTTAAGTTTCAAGCTGAAAATATTTATATTTATTAACCTATGTAACTCTTATCGGCAAAGGCATCCAAAATCTTAGATGCATCTGCCCTTGGTTTGTATATGAAAAAATCGCCTTTATTGACGGCACAAAGAGCCAAGAAAGCTATAAATCTCAAACCCAAAATCCACAATGCTTGAACTCTGGGGTGCCTTAATTATTTTAATTGCCTGCCCCCTCTTGGGGGCATTACCGCTAATTGACTGGATTACCCAAGCGATGATTGGGCGGCAATTGGCACAGATGGGCACTGGTAATGTCAGTGTTTCAGCCGCATTTTATCACGGTGGGAGAGTAGTAGGAATTCTAGCGGTGTTGTCAGAAGCATTGAAGGGAATTGCTGCTGTCTTACTAGCGCGTGCTTTGTTTGGAGAGGGATCGGCTTGGGAATTGATTGCCCTGATTGCCTTAGTATTAGGACGATACTGGATAGGAAAAGGCGCAGGTACGACAAATGTTGTTTGGGGATTTGCGGTACACGATCCGCTGGTAGCTGGATTTGTGCTTTTTCTGGTAAGTATTACCTTTAGTGCTTTTCGCAACAGAGAATTGGGAAAATACGGGGTTTTGGTGTTGTTTCCTTTGCTTGTCACACTTTTGCACGCTCAGGATTTACCAAAAATTATGGCTGCTATCGCCTTAGCGCTGTTACTTGCCTGGATTTATAGACGACTTCCGGATGATTTGAATTTACCAACCAAAAAGGCGGAAAAAGAGTCCCAGGCAGCTTTAGAATTTTTTCGCGGTGAGACAAATATTGTTTCTTTAGATGACGATTTAGATGCTGCGTTATTCGGACAAAAAGCAGCTACTTTATCTCAAGTTAAGCGCTGGGGTTATCCAGTGCCAAAAGGGTGGGTACTTGCACCAGGAGACGACGCAGAAGCATTACTAGAAGTGATGTATCCTTCAGAATTATCGCCTCTGGTGGTGCGTTCCTCGGCGATTGGCGAAGACTCAGAACAAGCTTCTGCTGCGGGGCAATATGAAACAATCTTAAATGTTACCAACAAACAAGAGTTGCGAGAAGCGATCGCTCGGACTCAAGCTTCTTACAATGATGCATCAGCGATGCAATATCGACGCGATCGCGGTTCACAAGAAGCAGCAATGGCAGTGCTGGTTCAACAACAAGTCCAAAGTGTTTATTCAGGCGTAGCTTTCAGCCGCGATCCGATTACTCGCCAAGGAGAGGCGATCGTCATTGAAGCTTTACCAGGAAGCCCAACTCAAATAGTTTCCGGACGAGTCACCCCAGAACAATATCGCGCTTTTGTCGTCGAAACCGAAAATTTCAAGTTTGTTCAATTAGAAGGCTCAGGACAAGTACCACAAGCTTTACTTAAACAAGTTGCCTACTTGTGCCGGCATTTAGAAGAACGTTTTCACGGCATTCCCCAAGATATCGAGTGGAGTTACGACGGTCAAACTCTTTGGATATTACAAGCACGACCTATCACCACTTTATTACCGATTTGGACTCGCAAAATCGCCGCCGAAGTAATTCCCGGACTAATTCGTCCCTTAACTTGGTCGATTAACCGTCCATTAACTTGCGGAGTTTGGGGAGAACTTTTTACAGTCGTTTTAGGCGATCGCGCTGAAGGATTAGATTTTAAAGAAACTGCCACACTTCATTATTCAAGAGCTTATTTTAATGCATCCCTCTTAGGGCAGATATTCTTAAGGATGGGTTTACCACCGGAAAGTCTGGAATTCTTAACTAGGGGTTCCAAGATGAGTAAACCGCCTTTGGATTCTACCTTAAGAAATTTACCCGGATTGGCAAAGTTGCTCAGACGCGAATTAAATTTAGAAAAAGACTTTAAACGCGATTATCACAGACGTTTTGTGCCTGGTTTGTCGCAGTTGACGCAAGAATTTATCGATGACTTCGATCCGCCAAAGCTCTTAAATAGAATTGACTTTATCTTAGAATTGCTGCGCCTGGGGACTTATTACAGTATTTTAGCTCCTTTGAGTGTAGCGCTGCGCCAAGGCATTTTTCGGGTGAAAGATAACAAAATTGATAACAGCGTCACACCAGAAGTAGCAGCAATGCGATCGCTAAGTGCATTAGCCGCAGATGCGAAACAAGTATTACCTGAAGTCGAACCACAGCAGGTATTTGAGCAATTGGCGCCAACTCCCGAAGGGCAGAAAATTTTAGAAAAGTTCGACGAATTGCTTCAAGATTACGGCTATTTAAGTGAAGTTGGAACTGATATTGCCGTTCCTACTTGGAAAGAAGATCCCCAAGCGATAAAGCAGTTATTTGTGCAGTTGATGCAAAACAACCAACCGCTGATAGAGAATTTAGAAGGAATTTATCGTCCGCAAAAACAAAAGAAAAAGCGAGGATTTGTACAACGGCGCGTGGATCTCAAAGGACGAGTCACTGAGGTATACTCGCGCTTGTTAGGTGAGTTGCGTTGGTGTTTTTTGGCTTTAGAGAAGATTTGGTTAGAAGCCGGGTTGTTGAAGGAAAAAGGGGATATCTTTTTTCTGGAATTGAATGAAGTGCGGCAATTGATAGAAGATTGGGATGCTCGATTGATTAATCAGTTGCAAGAGTCAGTGTTAGTTAGGCGATCGCAACTTACAGAAGACAGTCAATTAAATCAAGTACCTCTTTTAGTTTACGGCAATGCTCCCCCCGTGCCGCTAGCTCTTTCTAAGTTAACCTCCGATCAAATATTACAAGGTATTCCCGCCAGTCACGGACAAGCCGAGGGAAGAGTAAAAGTATTGCGTAATTTACAAGATATACCGGAGATTGATCGGGATACGATATTGGTAGTGCCTTATACCGATTCTGGCTGGGCACCGCTATTAGTCAGAGCCGGCGGATTAATTGCCGAAGCTGGTGGAAGATTATCTCACGGCGCGATCATCGCTCGTGAATATGGTATACCAGCGGTCATGGATGTACGTGGTGCTACTTGGCTTTTACAAGATGGTCAGCGAGTCAGAATCGATGGCTATCGCGGCATTGTGGAATTATCTAATGATTTAAGACCGTAGTAAGCGATCGTGTGCGCTTCCTCGTTCCTCGTTCCCAGTCTGAGACTGGGAACGACATCCAAGAGGCTCTGCCTCTTCGACTCATATTACCTTTGACATCCTCCCACCGCGAAGAAAAGCCGTATGGCGGGGGTCTTTTGGGGGTGCTAGATGAATGCGAGGGCTGAGGGCTTGCTGCCTCCGATGAGGGCGTAAATGCGAGGCAGAGCCTCAAACAAGACATTCACAGGCGCTTTGCCTGGGAACGAGTCCATAGGAGTCTATTACCCCCCTTGCCTTACCAGGGAAGAAGGACTGGGTGGTTAGGTCTGTATTATATGGAATTGAGAACTTATATATTTTTATCAACTACCAAGCTGCGAAAAATGCCTGTTAAAAAACTTAATATATAAATTTGCTCCAGACCATTCATAAATAATTCTCTATATATATTGATTCAAAAGACCATTCATAAATAATTCTCTATATATATTGATTCAAAACGAATAAATACAGCCTAAAAGCATTGACTCATAGTCTCAAAATAATAATTATCATAAATAAAAAGCTATATATTAAAATTTTCTACTGCATTTGCCGCTGACCTATAAGTAAAAGCTTATAGGTCTAATATAATATTTTTTTAATAATTGCAGTTTAAAAGATATCAATTTGCCATTAAAACCTGTAAACTGATTTCAACAAGGTTAGCGATCCCCAAACAGCAATAAATAAATTAACCACAGTTTTTCTTTAAGCAGTCGAACGAGTCTTTTCTACTGGAAAGGCGCATATCTGCTTATGAGTTATAGCTGAAAATTGCCATTAAAAAGGTAAGAAACATCTCTTGTTTCTCTACTAAATTTGTCGTACTTAAAAACAATAAAGTTCCCACTCAAGGAGATATATATGACAGAATTTTTTAATCAATTTTCTCGCCGTAAATTTATATTAACAGCGGGAGCCTCTGCGGGTGCTGTGTTCCTCAAAGGCTGTTTGGGAAATCCCCCGGCAAGCATTACAGGTAATAGCATAAACGCCCAGGCAGCGGCTCAACCTGTTGCTAATTTAGCTCCAGAACAAAGACCAGAAACGACTACAGTAAAGTTAGGATATATCCCGATTGTCGAAGCGGCTCCTTTAATTATTGCCAAAGAAAAAGGCTTTTTTGCGAAGTATGGCATGACCAATGTTGACCTTTCCAAACAAGCTTCTTGGGGTTCAGCGCGGGACAATATAGAAATTGGTTCTGCTGGTGGTGGGATTGATGGTGGACAATGGCAAATGCCAATGCCGCATTTAATTAGCGAAGGTTTAATTACCAAAGGCAATCAAAAAATTCCCATGTATGTGCTGTGTCAATTGATTACACATGGAAATGGAATTGCGATCGCCAACAAGCACCTAGGCAAGGGTGTTAGTTTACAACTTGCCGGCGCTAAGTCTTTATTTACACAACTCAAATCCTCAACACCCTTTACCGCTGCATTCACCTTTCCCCATGTCAACCAAGATTTGTGGATTCGTTACTGGTTAGCTGCCGGCGGTTTAGATCCGGATGCAGATGTCAAATTGCTGACAGTGCCGGCAGCGCAAACTGTCGCCAACATGAAGACTGGAACGATGGATGCTTTTAGTACCGGCGATCCTTGGCCCAATCGTCTTGTTAAAGACAAAATTGGCTACATGGCAGCATTAACCGCAGAGATTTGGAAGAATCACCCTGAAGAATACTTTGCTATGAAAGGTGAGTGGGTTGACAAAAATCCCAAGGCAACCAAAGCAATTTTAAAAGGAATTATGGCGGCTCAACAGTGGTTAGATAACTTTGATAACCGGAAAGAAGCAGCGCAAATTCTCGCTGCCAGAAATTATTTTAATATTCCTGCGGAAGTTTTGATAGAACCATTTCAAGGTAAGTATGACATGGGTGATGGTCGCAAAATTGATGATAAATCAATGGCGGCTTATTACTGGAAAGATGGAAAAGGTAATGTTTCTTATCCCTACAAGAGTCATGATTTGTGGTTCATAGTTGAAAATGTTCGCTGGGGATTTTTGCCGAAAGAATATTTGACTAATGCTAAAGCATTAATCGATAAAGTTAACCGGGAAGATATTTGGAAAGAAGCTGCGAAAGAAGCTGGAATTGCCGCTGCTGATATTCCTACAAGTACTTCGCGTGGGGTAGAAGAATTTTTTGATGGGATTAAGTTTGACCCTGAGAAGCCAGAAGAATATCTCAGAAGTTTGAAGATTAAGAAGGTTAGTGTTTAGAAATTAAGAAGTACTTCAGTGCTTACTACGAAATTAAGAGGAGAATACAGACAATGACAATAGCTCAAAAACGTCCTGCTGGCGCTAGGTTAGATAATAGCTTTATATCTCGTTTGAAAAAACAAATTCCTAACCTGATACCTCCCGCGACTGCGATCGCTATTTTTTTAATTCTCTGGCAACTATTTGCTTTCATTCCTGGCGCAACTCTACCGGGACCAATACAGGTTGTACAAGATACTCGGATATTGATTTTTTGGCCCTTTTATGACAACGGTGGGATAGATAAGGGCTTGTTTTGGCAGATTTTAGCTAGTCTCAAAAGAGTTGCGATCAGCTATACTTTAGCGGCAATTGTCGGTATTGGCTTGGGCGTTTTGATTGGTGTTAATCAAACAATGTCCAAAGCTTTAGATCCTCTGTTTCAGCTACTGCGGACTGTACCACCTTTGGCTTGGGTGCCGATTTCCTTAGCAGCTTTGCGACAAAACGAACCCGCTGCTTTATTCGTAATTTTCATCACCGCAATTTGGCCCATTTTAATTAACACTGCTGTCGGTGTAACTCAAATTCCCCAAGATTACAATAACGTCGCCAAAGTTCTGCAACTTAGCCGCAAAGAATATTTCACGAATATTCTAATTCCGTCGGCTTTACCTTACATTTTCACCGGATTGAGAATTGCGATCGGTTTGGCTTGGTTGGCGATTATTGCCGCAGAAATTGTGATGTCCGGTATTGTCGGAATTGGCTTTTTTATCTGGGATGCTTATCAAAATAACAACGTCAGTGAAGTTATTTTGGCTCTAGTTTACATCGGTGTTGTCGGTCTGCTGCTAGATAAACTCATGGGCTGGGTTCAAAACAAGATTTTACCAGCAGAACAGAAGTAAGTAATGGTTAGTGGATAGTTGATAGTCGATAGTGGGAGCGTGGTTAGTCGATAGTCGATAACTGTTGGCTGTTAACCACCAAGCACTAACAAACAACCAACAACCATCAACTACCAACCATCAACTATCAACTAACAACTAACAACTAACAACCAACCACAAATTGCTATGTCTATCTTTGTTGCTGTTGACCAAATTGATAAAGTTTTTGAATTAACCGGCGGTGGTAAATATATCGCCCTCAAAGGTATTAATCTGGAGATTAAAAAAGGAGAATTCGTTTCTCTGATTGGTCACTCCGGTTGCGGAAAATCGACTTTGTTAAATATGATTGCCGGCCTGGATTTGCCAACTGAAGGTGTTGTGACTTTGGAAGGACAAAGAATCACTCAACCAGGTCCAGATAAAATGGTGGTGTTTCAAAATTATTCGCTGTTACCTTGGCGAACGGTGAGAGAAAATATTACTCTTGCTGTAGATTCGGTGATGAAGGGTTTACCCGCAGGTGAACGCAAAGCAATTGTCGAAAAACATATTGATATGGTGGGGTTGCGTCCCCACGCAGATAAACAACCAGGGATGTTATCAGGTGGACAAAAGCAACGGGTAGCGATCGCTCGCGCTTTGGCAATTCGTCCTAAGTTATTATTGCTAGATGAGCCATTTGGTGCATTGGATGCACTCACACGCGGCAATTTGCAAGAACAACTAATGCAAATCTGTCAAGAAAATGAAGTAACCGCAGTCATGGTGACACACGATGTCGATGAAGCGGTGCTGTTATCTGACAGAATTGTGATGTTGACCAATGGACCCGAATCGAAAATTGGTGACATTTTAGAAGTCGATATTCCCAGACCCCGCAAGCGCATGGAAGTAGTAGAACATCCTAGCTATTACAGCTTGCGAAGTGAGATGATTTACTTCCTGAACCAGCAAAAACGCATCAAGAAAATTAGAGCGCGCAAAACTGCGGCGATCGCTCGTCATGGCTTAGAAAAAGTTAACTTAGAAATTGGCTTTTTACCCCTTACCGCTTGCGCTCCTTTAGCGATCGCTAAAGAAAAAGGCTTCTTTGCCAAACATGGTTTAGATGAAGTTAGCCTCGTGCGGGAAAGCAGCTGGCGTGGTATCGTTGATGGCATGACGGGCGGTTATTTAGATGCCGCGCAAATGCCCTCAGGAATGCCGATGTGGTTGACGTTGGGAGGACATAACAACCAACCTTTGCCCATCGTTACTGCCCTCACCATGACTCGCAACGGTAACGCTATCACCCTAGCGAGACACTTCTATGAAGAAGGTGTGCAAAGCTTGTCAGACTTCAAAAATTACCTGCTTCGCACCCGCGACTTGCGCCACACAATGGGCGTAGTGCATCCCGCATCCATGCATAATTTGCTACTGCGCTACTGGCTAGCTGCGGGGGGAATTGACCCGGATTTAGACGTAGATATGAAGACTATCCCTCCAGCACAGATGGTTGCAGACTTGAAAGCAGGTAGTATAGATGGTTACTGCGTGGGTGAACCTTGGAACTACCGCGCTGCGGTGGAAGAAGTTGGCTTTACGATCGCTACCGATTTAGAAGTTTGGTGGGGACATCCTGGTAAAGTTCTCGGTGTGCGCGAAGATTGGGCAGAAACTTACCCTAACACCCATATAGCGTTAACCAAAGCTTTGTTAGAAGCTTGTTATTATTGTGCAATTCCGGAAAATGCCCTAGAGATTCGGCAAATTTTAGCACGGCGGGAGTACGTCAGCAACGATATTGAGTACATCCAAATCGAAGATCCCAACAACGCTGCCTGTAGCTTAGATTATCCGCTGCGCGATTATGCCCATCATCAATTTTACTCTGATTCTGCCATCAATCGCCCCAGTCGCACCGAGCAAATTTGGATCATGAGTCAATTAGCACGTTGGGGTGATACTCCCTTCCCTAGAAACTGGGTGGAAGTTGTCGAAAGAGTCTGTCGAGTTCGCGTCTTTAGCACCGCAGCTCGCGAGTTAGGTTTAGATATTAGCTACACCCGTCAACCGATTGAATTGTTCGATGGAACTGTGTTTAATGCTGACGATCCGATCGCTTATCTCAACAGCTTGCAGATTAAACGTGATGTTTCTGTGGCAGAGGTGATTCTTGATACACCGACGAGGAGAGTAGCGTGAGTAATGTAGCAGGAGTTTCACCCCCTAACCACTCGTTCCCTGGCTCTGACAGGGAATGCGCTACTAGGAGGCTCTGCCTCCGCTACCGAGAGTAGAGGCAGAGCCTCTCGCGATGCATTCCCAGCCTGAGGCTGGGAACGAGTTCAATGAGCCTTTTATCCTTAACGATGACCTTCTGAACCTCAACGATGACCTTTTTAACTTTTAAAACGCTATGCAAAACCGCACTTTAAGAACAACTAACCTCGGACAACCATTAAATACCCAAATTAACAACCTCAGCAAACCTTTTCTAGAAATTAAGGATGTTTCCAAAGTCTATCCGACAAAGAAAGGACCCTTCACCGTACTCGATGGTGTTAACCTGAACGTAGGACAGGGTGAGTTTATTTGCGTCATCGGTCACTCTGGCTGTGGCAAATCGACGCTGTTAAATATGGTATCCGGTTTTAACTTTCCCACTTCCGGACAAGTGCTGCTAGAAGGACAACCAATCACCAAACCGGGTCCCGATCGCATGGTTGTCTTCCAAAATTATGCCTTGTTACCTTGGCGGACTGCTTTTGAAAATATTTATCTAGCTGTTAACGCTGTTTCTCCCAACAAACCCGAAGCGGAAAAAAGAGCGATCGTCCGCGATCATTTAGCGATGGTGGGACTAGCTGACGCGATGGACAAAAAGCCACCGCAAATGTCTGGGGGGATGAGACAGCGGGTTTCTATCGCTCGTGCTTTGGCAATTCGTCCGAAAGTCTTAATTTTAGATGAACCTTTTGGTGCGTTAGATGCTATCACCAAAGAAGAATTACAAGAAGAATTGCTGAAAATCTGGGGTGATAACCGCTGTACAGTGTTGATGATTACCCATGATATCGATGAAGCGCTCTTTTTAGCTGACAAATTGGTGATGATGACCAATGGACCTCATGCGAAGATTGGCGAAGTGATGTCAATTCCATTTTCGCGTCCACGCGATCGCTCTCGCATTATGGAAGATCCACAATATTATCAACTGCGTAACTATGCTTTAGACTTTCTCTTTAACCGCTTTGCCCATGATGATGTAGGTTAGCATCTTTCCCTCAACAACGCACGTTAGTACTCTTGTTAAAGGTAAAAGTAAAAGGCAAGATTTTGTGCTTTTACTTTTGCCTTTTTTCTTTTGTAGTTAGGACTTCAGTCCTCCTTCCTCGCGTCTGTACGTGGTTGGTTGTCTCCCCCCCTCCTCCCATCTCCCGATAATCTTTTTTCTCTACGTACCAGCATTTTGATAAGTTAGTACATAAGTTGAAAATAATTACGTTGCAAAAAAGGGGTTACGTTGAGTTACCATCCAGATACCATTGCCGCCCACGGTGGACAGTTGGTGAATCGCATTGCTACCGCAGACCAAAGAGAAGAATTTCTCTCTAAAGCTGATGTTTTGCCGCAAGTGCAACTAGATGAGCGAGCTGTTTCTGATTTAGAAATGATCGCGATCGGCGCTTTTAGTCCTCTGACGGGTTTTATGAATCAAGAAGACTACGATCGCGTTGTCAGCCAAATGCGTCTCGCTAACGGTGTTGTGTGGTCAATTCCGATTACACTGTCGGTCAGTGAAGAAATTGCTTCCCCTCTCAAAGAAGGCAACTTGATCCGGCTGGATAACCCCAAAGGTGAGTTTATCGGGGTTTTGCAACTCACGCAAAAGTATCGCTACGACAAGAAGCGCGAAGCAATTAATGTCTACCGCACCGATGATATAAACCATCCAGGGGTGCAAGTACTATATAACCAAGGTTCTGTACATCTTGCCGGCGACATCTGGCTATTGGAACGGAAACCCCATCCCCAGTTTCCCAAATACCAAATCGATCCAGCCGAATCACGAGAGATGTTTAAAGTCAATGGCTGGAAAACGATTGTAGGTTTTCAAACTCGCAACCCCATTCACCGCGCTCATGAATATATCCAAAAGTGCGCTTTGGAAACAGTGGATGCTTTATTTTTGCATCCTTTGGTCGGGGCGACGAAAGATGATGACATCGCAGCTGATGTGCGGATGCGCTGTTATGAAATTTTGCTGGAACACTATTACCCGCGCGATCGCGTAACTTTAGCAATCAATCCCGCAGCGATGCGTTATGCAGGTCCGCGTGAAGCGATTTTTCATGCTTTAGTCCGCAAAAACTACGGCTGCACTCACTTTATCGTCGGACGGGATCATGCTGGGGTGGCTAACTACTACGGCACATACGATGCTCAACATATCTTTGATGAGTTCGATCCCGGTGAATTAGGGATTGTGCCGATGATGTTTGAACACGCTTTCTACTGTACCCGCACCAAGCAAATGGCGACGACTAAAACCAGTCCCAGCAAGCCAGAAGAACGCATTCACTTGTCGGGAACAAAAGTACGCGAAATGCTGCGTCGGGGTGAATCACCTCCACCAGAATTCTCTCGTCCGGAAGTAGCAGCAGAGTTGACACGGGCAATGCGCGTGGAAGATAGCTGGTATATGCACATATAGTAAACTTAAACAAGCTAATGGTTTCCTTTACCCTATGGACTTCAGCCCTTTAAGCTGATAACTGATGTTCCTTAGACTCGAAGTGGCTCCTAATAGGGTAGGTTGATAACTAATGATGAAGCGGCGAACGTTTTTACAACGGATTGGCTTTATACTCGCAGCGTTGGGAGTGACTGAGGCTGGGTTGTTGTCCTTAGGTAATCGCTATTACCAAGCTTTGGCACAACCCAGCCAACGTAAATTGGCGTTATTGATCGGCATCAATAAATATCCCCAAAATTTAGCACTTGGCGGTTGTTTAACTGATGTCGAACTGCAAAAAGAACTTTTGATTTCCCGCTTTGGCTTTCAAGAGTCAGATATTTTGACTTTGACTGATGAACAAGCTACAAGAGTTGCAATTGAAAATGCTTTTTTAAATCATCTGGTTAAGGATGCTAAACCATCGGATGTGGTTGTATTTCACTTTAGCGGTTATGGCAGCCGCATTAAACTGAAAGCACCAGAAGAAGCGATCGCTAATACTCTCATTCCTTTTGATGGAACTTACATATCAGAAAACAACAAAATAGTCAATTGTTTATTAGAAGAAACATTGATGTTATTGTGGCGATCGCTTCCTACACGAACAACAGCAATACTCGATACGAGCTATCATGCGCCAATAACAGCCAGTTCAGCAGCTTCGCGAATTCGCGCCTATCAAATGCCAGCACAAGCCGAATTAGCAACCGCAGAATTAGACTTTCAAAAAGAACTTAAAAGCAAAAATATAAGCGATCGCCCGGCACCGCTGCTGCTATCTGCCACCTCGAACCCGGAAGAGTTGGCGAGGGAAATACTATTATCTGGTTTTAGCGCTGGGTTATTTACCTATGCATTGACGCAGTATTTGTGGGAAGCAACTTCAGCAACGACAATTATTCACACTTTGTCGCGGGTGGGAAATTCGATACGCCAACTTGATGGTAAACAGCAGCCAGCTTTATTAGATAGCAAAAAAATTCAATCAGCACTACTTGGGGAGAATTTTCAAAAAGAAAAGATGATTGGTGCCGAAGGGGTGGTGATAGCAACAGAAGAAGACGGGAAAACGGCTCAAGTGTGGTTAGCCGGATTACCTCCACAAGTGCTGGACTATTACGGAGTGAATTCGCGACTAAGTTTAGTGAGCGAGGATGCCAATATACAAATTGTATTGCGATCGCGTAACGGCTTAACCGCAAAAGCGCAAATCTTCGACATTGAAAGTAAAAGCGGGGTGACACCACTTTTACAAGTCGGGCAATTAGTTCAAGAACAAGAGCGAGTTTTACCTCGTAATATTCATTTAACCGTTGCTCTGGATACTAAACTAGAAAGAATTGAGCGCGTAGATGCTACAAGTGGTTTTGCGACGATTTCTCGCGTGTCCACTGTAATTGCGGGAGAACAACCAGCCGATTATGTATTTGATAAATTACGAGAAACAAAAATTCCCGATTCACCAGCATCTCCCAGTCGCTATGGTTTATTTTCTCTGACAGGCGAATTGATTCCCAACACCGTAGGAGAAGACGGGGAAGCGGTGAAAGTGGCAGTACAACGCTTAGGGCGAAGATTGCAAACTTTGCTAGCGGCAAAATTATGGCGACTTACAGAAAATGAAGGTTCTTCTCGCTTGGCAGTGAAAGCAAGTTTAGAGATAATTAGCGGTATTACACCTCGCGTAGTCATGCAACGCGAAACAGTGCGAGTGACTGCACAATCGAGTAAAAAATTACTCAGCAGCGAAGCCGAATATGTTCCCACCGTACCGATAGGTAGCCGGATGCAGTACCGCGTGGAAAATTTAAGCGATCGCCCAATATATTTGATGCTGTTAGGATTAAATAGTAGTAGGGCAGCGATCGCATTTTACCCGACGCAAAGCAGCCAAGAACTTAACGCCCAAACCAAACCACCACTCAAAGAAGTCGTCATCGCCCCTGGTGAAATTATCACCTTACCAAAAAGTGCCACTAATTCGGAATGGGTAATTCCCGGTTCCGCTGATGAATACGAACACCAACTAATTTTTAGCACAGCACCCTTCACCCAAAGCCTCGCTGCCGTTCAAGGTGCTAAATATTCTACCGCAGATAAACAACCGATTATCGAATTGTCCAAACCCTTGGAAGTAGCCCAAGCCCTTTTGCAAGACTTGCACAATGCCAGCGCAGCCATAGAGACAACCAGCCCAAATCCTGACTTTTACGCCTTTGATGTGAATAATTGGGCAAGTCTCAGCTTTATTTTTCAGGTGCTTTAATGATTTAGGAGTCGAGAGTCGAAAGTCGGGAGTTAGGAGTCAGGAGTTAGGAGTTGTAGAGACGCTTCGGTTCCTCGCCTCTCTAGGGGTTAGGAGTTATTAAGCACGTACCCTCTCTCTTCTCTTACCCTCTGCATTGTTCTTTTGCCGATTGGTTTATTATTTTTTATTAGGGAATTCACTTACTAAGGTTTGTATATAACTGTGTGCACTGAGCTTATCTAGGGAAATTCTCATGGGAATTAAGAAGCGAGTTGCAAGAGCGTTTTGTCTCGTTCTATTATCTGCTGGTGTTGCAACTGCTCAACCAAGTTTGTATAGCCTCACCCTAGTAGGCTTTAACACTTGAGTTTTGTTCTGGCATCTTGAGTGGTAAATTGCCAGTCTATTTTTGTTCGCGCTATATTTCGGTTGGTGTTCATTGAGAGGATTACTTTGTAAAGTAATTGATAATTTATTGTTAAAATAATACTTTTTTGTACCGTAATACTACTTAATTTACTAAAATCAGTAGTTACATTTCCATAAAAACTACAATGTCTTTACCAATAGGTTTGAAATCAGTAATAAAGGAAGAATACGGTAACTACGGGTGGGAATCAGCTTGCTGTTTTAGTTTCCTTGCAGAGTATTTAGGATATAAAGTCCTGGATGAATCTGATGTAATAACAGCGTTAAAAATGATAGCTACTGAGAAGGGCACTAGTTTAAAAAATTACGAAAATACTCCTATTCCATTTTTAGGTTATGATGTGGGAACCAATTACGGCAAGGTACATATAGTTTTTACTCAAAACGCAAAAACTATTAAGCATTCAAATGAAGATAGTGAATTAGATAGAAAAAGTAAAGTTATAGAAGAATTTATACAACACATAATACAAGGTGATCCAAATTTTTTGAAAATTAACTTTTTTTATAGAGAGTATGTAAAAAATACTGTAAAAGATAGTTTAAAAATGCGGATTAAAAATCTGTTTAAGTTACAAGAGAAACATATTAATGAAAAGGCTGATAAAAGAAGTAATTACAATAAAAGTAAAGAATAATACATATTAATCTAAAATTAATCACGCTGTTAGGTGTGGTGATTAGCCAAAGTTTCAGCCGGAATCTACAAATAAGGTAAAAAGCGAAAAATCCGTCAAATAAAGTTAAAAACCTGGGGAGATATCAAACTTACCCCAGGCTCTATCTCTTAGGGAGATCCAAAAAATAAAATATCAACAGGCATAACCTAGATTGAACTACCGCAACCAACCAATGGCTATACACGGCACGGGAGCCAGACCTGAGAAATAGGGCAGGCTTTTTAATCCATACGATTGGTGTTCGATGCTTTACGACAAGCCAGGAAGCCTGCCCTATTTCTTGCGGCAATTTCCAGGGATATTTTATTACTTGTAAGTGCCTTACTTTCTTACGTGTGAGTTATTCGTCACAATTTATCTGTGGACAGTCAGGAGTAGGAGTATTACAAGGGGTTGCTGCCAAGACTGCTAAACCAGTAACTATGCTAAGAGCGAGTGCTGCAACTGCTGCTAGAGAGAGTCTTTTAATCTGAGTATTTATAGCCATGAGTTTAACAATTGCGAAACTGTTCATAGCATAAACTCTCCAGTTGACTAGAGAGTCAAGCGCCGTTATCACCCACAACCCGATATCAAACCGTGTGACCTGATCACAGGAGGATTAGCTGACTTTTTCACAAGTTGTAAAAAAACCACCAATATCATAGGCATAAGCAGGTGTAGATAAAGTAATACCGATTCAAAAAATGTTTGTGACAGATCATCACCCCACCCGCCCTATCGGGCACCCTCCCCTTGGTAAGGGGAGGGCTAGGGAGGGGTTTTGCCAATGTGTTGCATTCTTTTTTCAAATTGGTATAACGCCTAAGAAAAATACTGTTTACCACTCAAGATGCCAGAACAAAACTCAAACGCCTATACCTAGTTTTTGGTGATTAAAGCCTACTAGAAGGATGAGGGCATTTTTAATAATCGCCAACCCTCACAAATACTTCTGCAACAATAACCCCAACTTTTCCTTTGTCACCGCCGGTGCTTTTTCCAAATTCGTCAAAATCGCATACTTCAAAGCCGAATGAGCATCACTATGGGGCGGATTTTCGCTCAACCGTCGCACAGTTTCTTGAATCACCTTTTGAGCATTTACCGCATTCCGCTGTAAATTTGCAATCACCATTTCCACCGTCACACTATCGTGATCTGAGTGCCAACAATCATAATCTGTTACCAACGCCAAAGTTGCATAAGCGATTTCCGCTTCTCGCGCTAACTTCGCTTCTGGTAAATTCGTCATCCCGATTACCGTCGCACCCCAACTGCGGTAAAGATGCGATTCTGCTTTAGTTGAAAATGCCGGTCCCTCCATGCATACATAAGTGCCACCGCGATGCAGACTTACATCTGGTAAATTGAGAGAAGCGATCGCATCCGCTAAAACCCCAGCTAAATTCTGACAAACCGGATCGCCAAAAGCAATATGAGCAACAATTCCCTCCCCGAAGAAAGTCGAAACCCGATTTTTGGTTCGATCAATAAACTGATGCGGAACCACCATATCTAGAGGTTTAGCTTCTTCCTTCAACGAACCCACCGCACTAGCGGAAATTAAATACTCCACACCTAGTTGCTTCATCGCATAGATGTTCGCACGAAACGGCAACTCAGAAGGCAAAAGCGTATGATTGCGACCATGACGCGCTAAAAAAGCTACCTGCGTCCCGTCCAAAGTTCCCAGAATCAAAGCATCAGACGGTGAACCAAAGGGTGTATCAACATGCACCTCCTTTACATCTTTAAGTGCATCCATCTTGTATAAACCGCTGCCACCAATAATTCCAATCTTAGCTTCAGCCATGATCCTTAACCTGTAGATGTGCGACAATGCCAAGTTATTTTACTAGGAATTGGTCATTCTCCATTACCCATTACCTATCAACAATTTAAATTGAGAACGAATTCTGTTAAGTGGAGCGACATCGAAGGGTAATTGAACGGTAAAAGTGCTACCTTTACCTAATTCGCTTTGTACGTTAAAGTTGCCTTGGTTTGCTTGAACAATTGCAAAAGCGATCGCTAGACCTAATCCAGAACCACCACTGCTACGCGAGCGATCGCTATTCACTCGATAAAAGCGATCAAATATTCGCGGTATCTCTTGTTGTGCAATGCCAATACCAGTATCTTGAACTCGAATTACAGCATAATTATCACTACGGTCTAAAATAACAATTACCTTCCCCCCAGCTGGTGTATATTGAATTGCATTCACAATTAAGTTAGAAATTAAACGATAAAGCTGGTCGCAATTGCTGACAATATTTATAGGTTCATGCACTCGTATAGAAGATGTCAGCGTCACCTTAGCACTATACGCCATTGCTGCAAATTCCTCAATTAAATCGCTGACAATTTCATTCAAGCAACATTCGTGTCGCAGTGTCGGTTGTTTATCCAAACGAGCCAGCAACAGCAAATCTGAAACCAGCGTAATCAGTCGCAAATTCTGACGCTGTAGAGTTTGTAGAATATCCCGCACCTCTGCTTCATCCAGCTGCGGCATTAAAATTGCTGATTCCACCGTTGCTTGTGTCGCTGCTAAAGGTGTTCGCAATTCATGTGCCGCATCCGCTGTAAACTGTTGAATCTGTCTGTAAGATTGGTAAATCGGTTGCATCGCTAATCCTGCTAACCACCAACTAGCAACAGCAACCAAAGCCATTGCTAATGGTAATCCTAATGCTAAAATCAATTTTACCGCATCCAAATAACTATTAAAATCTTCCAGACTTCGCCCGACTTGGATGTATCCCCAATCGCGATTATCTTGGGTGTGCAGCACAAAAGAAATTTGGTGGTATGATTTGCCTTGGCTATCTTTGAGGGTTTGCCAAAGTTTCTTATTCAAAACAGAAGACAGTCCCTCTGGATAAGAACCTGCGATCGCAATCAAGCGTCCTGAATTATCAAAAAAACGCACATAATAATAGCCTTGATTGATGGCACTAAGGGTATGACGTTTGGGATTTGATTCTTCTTGAATGCACCTGTCTCCAACTACGCAGATATTCGGTAAAAGCTCTTGTATGACTGTTTCTAAGCGTCCAGGCTGCTTTAGTTTCAGTTCAATACTATCGTGCAAAGTTCCTGCAACAGATTCTACTTCTTGGTCTAATGTTACCCAATGGGCATGAGATACTGCTTTATAGACACCAAATCCACACAAACTTAAAATCAGACCCATGACCATTGCATATGACAATGCCAAACGAATCCGGGTCAAATTAAACAGTTTATTTTGATTCATCGCTTGAGATTGAGACGATATCCCAGGCCATGCAAAGTTTCGATCAAGTTCCCACAACCACTATTAGTTAACTTACGACGCAGCAAACGCATTTGCGCTGCCACTACATTACTAATAGTTTCTGAACTTACTTCCCAAAGCTGATAACGAATCTGTTCAGTGGTAAGAATTTGGTTTGGGTGCTTCATAAAATATTCTAATAGCTGAAATTCTTTATTAGTTAGAGGAATCACCTGTTTATCTGCCTGAGGGTTGTTACTTACAACCGTACTGTTGCCGTAATCTAGAGTGAGGTTGCCAACAGTTAATTCCTGAGATGGAAATTGAGGCGTAGACGCGGAGCGGCTTGTCGTCAGACATCGCCTTTGCAAAGCACGCAACCTAGCTAGTAATTCCGCCATTCCAAATGGCTTTACCAAATAATCATCAGCACCTGCATCCAAACCAGTAACTTTATCTTCCATTGTGTCTTTTGCTGTCAGCATTAACACAGGTAGAGGATTTTTATTTTGGCGTAAACGTTTACACAACTCTAAACCTGAGATTCCTGGAAGCATCCAATCAAAAATAGCTAGGGTATATTGCGTCCAGCTATTATCTAAATATGCCCATGCTTCATTACCATCTAAAACCCAGTCTACCAAATATTTTTGCTGCGTCAGAGTTCGCTTAATAGCAGCACCTAAATCCGGTTCATCTTCGACTAACAGCACCCTCATAAAAATTACCCATAATTAATAGAACTCTTGCATAAGTCTCAATTCTTTCATTGAGAAAGGAGTCAGGAGTATGAATTGTTGCATCACTATAAATAACTATTTTTGCCCATTGAAAGCTATTTTTAACTGACAATTTATTTATTAAAATTAAAACGCCCATCCACTTTTTTACCGTCAACATCAGAAGTAACCTTCACTTGATATTGACCAGTGGCATTTACAGGAAGCAAAGCTGTATAATGTTTCCCCTCAGTGTCATATTTAAGATTAAAACTTTTTTGAGTTCCATCAGGTAACTGAACTTGAGCCGTTACTTTGGCGTTAGGAATTGCCTCGTGATTGTCTGCTTTTTGTAAATAAAAATCCATATGTGTTCCGTTAGCTTCTTTTTCAGGAACAAGCTCTAAATGATAAGTTCCTGTCTCCACAACTTGTCCCCCATGAGATTCACCATGTCCCCCTGTTTTCGCAATAGGTGAAGCAGAAGATTGAGTACTTGAGGTAGAAGTCGTTGGGCTATTTTCTGGATTAGTTGCTTGATTTGCGTTACTACAAGCTTGCAAGGAAAACAGTCCGACACTACCTAGAATAATTAAGCTTGATTTAAGTGAAATCATTGCTGTACTCCTAATTTAAAATAATTAATAAGTAGACCGATGCGAATAAAATATTATTCGTTAAGCTAGGGCATTGTTCACTGCTGTACCTAATTTCTCATAATCAGATGAAATCAGGATGAAATTTACTAGCGTAAAGTTTACGAAATCAGATGAAATCAGGATGAAATTTACTAGCGTAAAGTTTACGAATGATTTAGGACTGCTATATTATCCTTGACAACTGATACTCGCTTAGGCAACAAGAACCTACTAAATTTCGCATATAATGCGGGTAAAACAACTAAAGTTAAAGCTGTAGAAGTGAATAATCCCCCCAAAACTACTATCGAAAGTGGTTGCAAAATTTCTTTTCCAGGACCACTGTCAACTACCAGCGGTGCTAATCCTAAAGCTGAGGTAAACGCTGTCATTAAAATGGCATTCAGACGTTCCATTGAACCTTTAATTAAGACTTCTTTAATAGGCATCCCTTCGGCAAACTTAGTGTTGTAATTGTCTACCAACAGTAAACCATTACGAGTAGCAACGCCAAATAAAGTGATAAAGCCAACTAAAGAAGCGATAGAAATAACGCCACCAGTCAAAGCTACTGAAAAGACACCTCCCACCAATGCTAAAGGTAAGTTAATCATAATCATGGCAGTAGAAGGAATAGATTTTACTGAAAGATACATGATTACCGTAATCACTACAAATGCGATCGCACTAGTAATTAAGATATTCTGGGTAGCTCTTTCTTGCGCTTCAAATTGTCCTGCATACTGAATATAGTAACCTGCGGGTATCTGCACCTGCTGCTTAACTTTATCTTGAATTTCATTGACGATAGAGCGCAAATCTCTGCCGCTAGCATTAGCAGAAACTACAATAAAACGAGATACATTTTCACGATTAATTGTATTTGGACCCGTGCCATTTTCAATTGTAGCAACTTGTGCTAAGGGAATTTTATTGCCATCAGTGGTATCAACTAATAAATTGCGAATGTTATCCAGATTCTGGCGTGCTTCTGGCTTTAACCAGACAACTAAATCAAAGGTTTGTTGCTTCTCTAAAACTTGGGATACTACTCGTCCATTAAGTGCAGTTTCGATAATTTCCGAAAGTTTCCCTACTGTCAAATTATATCTTGAAGCATCTCTTCGGTTGAACTTAATTTGAATCTGTTCGATAGGTACTTGGGGTTCAAGTTGCAAATCGACAATTCCATCAACGGTTTTCATCACTTCATTTACTTGATTCCCAATAGCGCGGAGTTGTTCTAATTCGGAACCGAAAATTTTGACAGCGATCGCACTCCGCACCCCAGACAACACCTCATCCATTCGATGAGAGATAAAACCGCCAATATTCGGTGCTACACCTGGTAATTTAGCAAATTCTTCTCGTAGCTTCTCGATAGTCGCTTTTCTGTTTTTCAATCCTTCGTCGCTTAACTCGATATCCAAATGTCCCAAATTCACTCCTGCTGCGTCTGCATCTCCAGGCGCCCGTCCAGAACGCAATTGCACATAAGGAAATCTGGAATCATTTTTCAATGCATCTTGTAGTGCAAAACCTGCACTATTCGTAGCTTCAAGTGACACACCTGGATAAAGTGTTAATGTATTGACTAAAGTTTGTTCTTGAAACTCTGGTAAGAATACTCTTCCAAACGAAGGAAAAATCACCGTGGTTGCTACCAAACTAACAGTGGCTGCTACTAAAATAATTAGAGAATGCCGCAGAGAAAATGTTAACACAGGATGATAAAGCTTCTTAAAAAATCTCGCTACCCAAGGTTCCCTTTCTGGCAAATTCCCGTAAGGCAATAAAATTGCACATAAAGCCGGAGTCACTGTTAATGCTGTCACACTCGAAGCAAGAACTGCTACTAAATAACCCAACCCCATCGGAATAAAAATACTACCTTCTACACCGCTTAAAGCAAAAATTGGAGAGAAGACAACTATTGTAATTATGGTGGCTCCAAATACCGAATCGCGCACCTCTTGACAACCTTCAAATACCACATCTAAAACTGGACGTGGCTTAGGAGAATATTTATTTTCGCGCAGGTTACGGTAGACATTTTCGGCATCAACGATCGCATCATCCACCGCTGAACCAATTGCTACTGCTAACCCACCTAAAGTCATGGTATTCAAGCCTTGTCCCAGCCAATTCAACGCCAGTACTCCGAGCAGCAAAGATAAAGGAAGGGCAGTTAAACAAATAACTAAATTGCGCCAATTCATCAAAAACGGGATGAGAATAATCGCAACAATAATACTGCCTTCAACTAAAGCTTCTCTCACATTTTCAATCGAAGAATCAATATAGTTTTTTTGTCGAAATGTAGGCGTAACTTTTATCTCTTTGGGTAAGCCTGCTTGAATTTCCTTGATTGCCGCTTCAATCGCACGGGTAACGGTGGGAGTATCCGCTTCCGGCTGTTTATTAATCATCACAATAATTGCTTTTTTACCGTTAAAGCTCCCATCACCCCGTTTAATAGCTCCGCCAATTTGCACATCAGCAATATCGGATATTTTGACAGGCGTATTATTAGGGGCAGTAATTACTGATTGTTGTAAATCTTCGATAGATTCAACCCGCCCAATACCTCGAATTAATTTTTCGCGATCGCTAGTGATTAAATAGCCACCAGGAGCATTGACGTTTGCAGCCGATGCTGCTTCTACAACTTGTTCTAAGGTAATATTAAAAGCTTTCAGTTTTTCCGGATTAACTAATACTTGATATTGACGAACATCACCGCCATACGCCACTACTTGACTAACGCCAGGGACAGCCAAAAGGCGGTTTGTTACTTGCCAATCAACAATGCGTCGCACTTCCATCAAGTCGATTTGGGGTTTTTGATTGGGAATTCTCCCCCTCTCCCCCTCCTCATCAACGGTGAAAGCGTATTGCAGTACAGTACCGATGGGGGAACTGATGGGGGAAATTTGCGGCGTTTCTACTCCTTGGGGAAGCTTACTTTGCGCTTGTTGCAATCGCTCTGTTACCAATTGGCGAGCTTGATAGATGTCGCTTCCCCAGTTAAAAATGATTTTGACAACGGAAATTCCCGACGCGCTTGAAGACCTGACTGCTGTAACTCCCGGAGTACCGTTAATTGCACTTTCAATTGGTAAAGTTACCAAAGATTCAATTTCTTCTGGTGCGAGTCCTGGTGCTTCAGTTTGAATTTCGACTTGGGGTGGTGCAAAGCTGGGAAAGACATCCAAAGGCATTTGGATAATTGTCCGAAATATCCAAAACGTGACGACAATTGCACCCAGAATAACTAGCCAACGACGAGCGATCGCCCATTTAATAATCGCACTGAGCATTGTTATTTAAAATTTTTACTTGTGATTTGTGACTTTTGACCCTTTTTGAATTCAAAATTCACGCAGGAAGAAATAAAAAAATAATTTTTAATTAATTAATTTTGGCTTCAAGCCCCCACAGCCACTTTTTAATTTCAGTGGTCTTCCGCAGAGCGGAGGCTACCGCCAACAATTAGTGGCGCTTCCTTGCCCCCACTAATTGTCTTTTTTTTGAATTTTGAATTTTGAATTTTGAATTGGAGCGTTGGCGCAGCCTCTCCCCTGGGAGAAGCGACTTGACTCCTGCTGATGAGAGTGCTGGTTATCATCCCATGCTGTTTCTGGCATTGCCGAACTATTGGCGGATTCTGATACCTGTGTTTCTGATAGTGAAATTAACTGATGTTTTGTCCGTCTACTAGACCAAAATGTACCAGCCATAAAAGCTACAGTTGCTAACGCAGCTCCTCCAGAAGTTGCAACCAACCAAGACACTGGGGAATCTTCTACTTTCTTGCTTTGTTGCTCCCCTTCTTTAGATAGCTGTCGATGATTGGTTGGTCAAAACTTCAAGTTCTGCAAACATCCCTGGTTTGAGAACTCCACCCGAATTGACTATTTCCGCTTTTACAGGTACTACCCGCGTTTCCCCTTCCACAACTGACCCAACTACAGCAATTTTACCCGTGAAAGTACGGTCAGCTACAGAAGCAACCTTGACATTTACTGCCTGACCTGTTCTTACTTTGCTTAAATCTTTTTCATAAATATTTGCAGTCGCATAAACCCGACTGTCATTGACAATCGTCATCAACTTGCCGCCCGCATCCTCAAAAGATTGACCGATGGTAACTTCCCTATCGGCAACCTTACCAGAAATCGGAGCCGTCACCGTCACCAGTCCTTTATCGTTGGCACGGTTTCCTAGCTGTTGCAGCCGAGTTGTATACGTCTTATTACTGAGGTTTATCCGTGATTTGGCTACTGCAACGGCTGCTGATGCCCGTTGCAGTTGATTTTCCGCCTCAATTACATCCCGACGGCTGGAAGCTTTGGCGAAATCAGCTTTAGCTTCTGCTAGCTGGGTTTGAGATTCTAGAGCATTGCGTCTTGGCAAAGCCCCAGCATCAGCTAACTGTTTATCTTTGTTATATTTTTCTTGAGCAAATGATACTTGACTTTGTGTTTGGGCAATTTCCGCAGCAGCTATTTGCTGATATCGCTCGTAGTTTTGTTCTGCTAGCTTTAAATCAGCTTGGCTGAAGTGCAAATCAGCCTGACCTTGAGCAAGTTTTTCTTGAGATTCCACACGCAGGGTCACCAAGTCAGGACTAGTTAAAACGGCTACAGGTTGATTTTGTTTTACTGTTGCACCAGGTTCGACCAATAACTCAACCACTTTCGCCCCGGAAATTGGCGTAGTTACTTCTACTTTTTGACTGGGCAGAGTTTCAATCTGTCCGGTGGTTTTAATGCCTACAGCTAGCTTCTGGCGCTTAACTGGCTCGATTTTAATTCCTATACGTTGAGCAGTTTGGGCATCAACTTGAATCGAGCTAGTAGATTGAGTAGCTTCACTTTCTTGATGAAATTCATCTCCGTGTCCGCCGTGTGCCAAAACTGCTGCGGGATTAGCCAGCAAAAAAAGGCTCAACGTTGTGCCTGAAACACAGCGAATTCCGGTCGGTGTTTGGGAACGCAGATTAGACATCGCGATTCAATAATCCTTGAGTACTGGGTTTCATGCGCTCCATAGTGGAGCGCGATCGCGTATTTGTTTTGGTAAGCGTTGAAATTATGCTTATCTCCCAGTCTGGCATTGAGAAATGAAATTAAGATGAAATCAAGCTTACTTGTTGTACCAAGCTTTTTGCCACTGCTTCATTTGGTTAATCTCTGCATCTTGGGAAGTGATAATTGCTTGGGAGAGTTTCTTAATCTCCGGACGTTGAGACTTTTTCAAGGCATCTTGTGCCATTGTTACAGCTCCTTCATGGTGAGGAATCATTGCATTGATAAAGCGCAAGTCAAAATCTTTATCAGCCGCACCCAAGTCCATATTCATCATCATGCCTTTCATTTGGTCAGATGACATCTCCATCATATGACCCATTTGAGCATCGTAAGCCATTGGTTTATCTCCAGCGTTGGCGTACCAAGTTTTTCGCCACTGCTTCATCTGAGTAATTTCTTGGTTTTGCGCTTTGATGATTTCGTCTGCTAGCTTTTTGATTTCCGGACGTTTTGATTTTTGCTGTGCTTCCTTAGCCATTTCTATCGCTCCTTGATGGTGCGGTGTCATACCGTCGATGAAGCGCAAATCGTAATTAGCATCGCTTGGACCCAAATCCATCGCCATGCTGTGATTCATACCACTACCGTGCATCTGCTGCTTGTCGCTAGCATTGGTAGCGGTGGTGTTTGGCGTTTGAGCCTGGTTTTGGTCAGCTGTACAAGCTGCAAGTAACCCGCTAGTCGAGGCGATCGCACTCAAGGTTAACGCCAAAAAGCCATTTCTCAAAGACAGGAGTTGCATAACTTTCTTCGGTTAATTTCCTGATTCCATTGTCAACTCTCTAGCTGAGTAGAGAGTCAACAGAAATGCAAAAAAAATTCACGCATTCAAAAAAAGCGAATTTTCAAAGAAACATACATCAGACTTAGCACCCGGGAATTGAATAAATTGGTCAGCCGTCTCACTTAGATCCGCATGGGAAGATCGAGTTATTTCAACACACGGTGAGTCCAGTCGGCGGGGTCGGTGAGGGGGTTTCATAAAAAATAGACAAATGTGGACAGCCTTGTATTAAAGATCCTCAATACCCCACGACTAACTCAGAAGAAGGCTGTCCACATTTGTCCGGAGTTAGCCCAAGGGTCGCAGTCTTGGCGGTTCCCGTCGATTGCGAACCCCCGAACCCGCAAGGGTTTCCGTCTATTCGTACTGGCGATAGCGCAGCGGTAGCGAGGAACGAGCGTCACCCGTTCGCGCAGCGTCTCGTTGGCGCAGCCTCTCGTAGAGAAGAGAAGGGCTGACCAATTTATTTTTGCACAACCCCTTAGCCTATAGTATCTTTCAAGCTGCTGGTATCTCTGGCGATCGCATAACCGTGGCGCAGATACCCTTACCAACTTTACTAGCCTCGTTCGACATTTGAAGCAATGTAGGATACGATATGTCTACGTGATTACCTCAAATTTTCATCTACCTACCAGGACGATCGCTACTCTTGTTCACGCTTGCCAAGGTATCATTTCACGCTTGTTTCTGTTTGGTCTTCTTGCCCCAAAGAATCCATCTTCTGCATCCTTCAAAGGTAGCTTCGCGGTTTGCTTTGGATTCTCACAGGTCACACTAGAGGCAGCTTGAAGCCTTTTTTTACCGATTTTTATAGGGTGGTTGGACAGTCGGTTTATTTGGTTGTATTTCAGGATTTTTGGCGATCGCCTCTAAATTAGCCTTGACAAAAATTTTCATTAATGTATCACAATTTATCGTTTCATTAATTTTCCCAACCCTCAAAGCGATTGTTTTGAGGTTTACGAAAGTTATGCGGCAAGTGATGCTATAAGTTAACTATAATACTGGCAGTTATGCCTATTACGAATAATTTGGATGCTACTTCTTCTATAATGTATAAAATATATTTTTCATAAGTAAGAGGAAAATTAATGTCTAGACAAACTATTCATGAGAGAATTTTTCTCAAAACTTTGACAATTAGTGCAAGCAAAATATCTACTAAGTTGACAGCAACACTCGAATACTGGCGTTTTCGGCTGATTGAATCTGTTCCATTTCTGATTGCTTGTGCAGTATTTCTAAGCGTTATCAGCCTGAAAAGTCCTATCCTGCTTTTTTGCTTACTTGTTGGTAGTTTAATTACAATAATTATACAGCAAATTGGGCAGCAGGTGCATCTACCGAAGCGATCGCTTATCTTGTTACAAATCTTAGCAGTAGCGATCGTCTTGAGTTTATTTTGGTTAGACTATTTTGCAGTTCCCGCACAAGCCCAATTTTTTAAGAGAGCCGAAGATTTCTTTAAACTGAATCTGACCACACAAGGAGATGCAGCAAACAATGGGACCCAAGCAGTTAGTTTAATATTCAACGTGTTGCGGGCAATTTACCTACTTTACATAGCAGTTTCTTTGGTCGGTGTTATTAACGCAGTTCGCAAAGATGAAGATTGGCAAACTATCGCCAGAACTCCCTTATTAGTAGTTGTCGCCGTCACAATTGCTGATGTTCTCACAGGTTTTATAATTGGGGACACTAGTCAATAATTTATTTAGATAAAATGAAAAAAAGCTAAGAAATTTTCCATGACTCAAGACAAAGACAAAGACTTTCGTCCAGTCAATCAAATTTTAGGAAGCCAACCTTCATTAGGACCAATTCCCGCCGATCAAGTTCTTCCTTGGACGCTTATTGCCTTAGCTGCTTATTTTATCATCAACGGAATTTTTGGGGGATTTTTTTCAGACGACTTTCAAAAATGGTTGTGGACGGTATTAATTACTGTTTGGGGAATGGCGACTTGGTGGATATTAACAGGTGGTAGGAGTTGGCGCTTTTTAAGTAAATTTGTTGGTGTTCCGGCTTGGACTAGAGGCTTTGCTCGTTATCAAAGCATACTATTCGTTAACCATGAAGCAAAAAATCGGAAAACAAAGCGTCGGCGTCGCAAGTAGCGAAAGATTAACACCATTTGAAGATGCTTTACACCTAGCGACAATGTTACGCATCTCGCTTGGAGGACGTGATATTGGTGCTTATCTTTTGACAAAGGGAACTCAAAAAAATAGATTTTGCTTTGTTTTTGGTTTTGAATGTCGAGGTATTCATACAACTTTAAGAACAGACCAAATAGATGTAATTATTAATAATATTGAATCTGGTTTAAAAGATATTCCCGGTAATGAGAGAATAACTTTTCATTTGAGCTCTTTTAGTTCAGATAAAAAGCGACAAAAAGAACTAAGTTCAATCATCAAAAAAACGCCATCAAAAGATATAAAATACTTGTTAATGGCGGAAAGGGCAAGAACAAAAGAACTTACTGTTTCTGGTATTCGCAAACCTAAATTTCTCCGAATTTATGTAACTTACACCATTGAACCAAACTCCAACAATGCAGATGATTCGATAGAAAAGCTTTTAGCTAAAGCTGAATTGTGGTGGTTGAAATTCAAGGGAGAGATGCTAGAAGTTGAAAATCAGCGCATAGAAACCATTGTTAGCAATGCTTATAAACAAGGTTTTTGTCGCTGGGAACAAATATTATCTAATCAAATGGCGTTGGATGTTAAGCCTTTGACTAGTCAGGAACTTTGGGGAGAAATATGGAGAAGATTTAATGATACCCCACCGATAGATATTCCGCAATTAATGACTTTAGATGAAAATGGACTGCACGAAGAAGCTTATTCAGAATTAGCTAGTACTAAATTACTTGTAGATAATATCCACAGTACAACTTTGCTGATGGAATCTAGTGTACCTTGTGCTAATCGGTCGTGGGTTCATGTTAAGAATAATTATATTGGTGCATTAACATTTTTAGAAAAACCTGGCGGTTGGCAGAATAAATCTTCTCAACTGCGCTATCTATGGGAATTGTTAGCCAGAGAAACGGTTGTTGATACAGAGATTTTTTGTGAGTTAACTGCGGCAAATCCAGCATTGGTAAAAAATACTTTGCAACGAGTGCTGAAGCAGTCGAATATGACAGCAACGATGGCTCAAGAAAAAAGCCGAACTATTGATGTCAACGCTCAATTAAAGTTAAGAAAATCCGTAGCAGCACAAGAACAATTATATGAAGGTGCAGTACCTATTTACACGAGTATAGCCATTTTTGTACATCGTCCAACTGTGGAGAAATTAGACGAAGCAACAAGATATATTGAAAACTGTTTTCAACGTCCAGCAAGGGTAATTAGAGAAACAGAATATGCTTGGAAAATTTGGCTGCAAACTTTACCGATAGTTTGGGAAGGTTTGTTAGCAAAACCCTTCAACCGTCGTCAGTTGTATTTAACAAGTGAAGTTCCGGGATTAATGCCTTTAGTATTAACTAAAGTTGGCGATCGCGAAGGTTTTGAATTGATTGCGGAAGAGGGAGGAACACCGGTATATTTAGATTTATTTAACGAGCATAAAAATTTAGCGCTGTTTGCGACAACTCGCGCTGGTAAATCAGTATTGGTGTCAGGAATTTTAACTCAAGCTTTGGCGCATAATATTCCGGTAGTAGCATTAGATTTCCCCAAACCAGATGGTACATCTACCTTCACCGACTATACAGAGTTTATGGAGAAGAGTGGAGCATACTTTGATATCTCAAAACAATCGAATAACTTGTTTGAGCAGCCAGACTTGCGATCGCTAGATCCAGAACAACAGCGCGATCGCCTGCTCGATTATACTGGCTTTTTAGAATCAGCCTTAATGACAATGGTTTTAGGGTCATCTACAGATAATCCACTGTTGTCGCAAACCGTGCGATCGCTTCTTAATTTGGCTTTAACAGCTTTCTTTGCTGATGAAGGTATAAAAGAGCGATATCGAATAGCAATTGCAGGAGGATTTGGCAGTCCAGCTTGGCAGAAAACCCCCACATTAAGAGATTTTCTCTATTTTTGCACAACAGAACATCTACAAATCAACTCTGTAAGTGGCAGAGTTGAAGATGCCTTGAGTCAAATTCAATTGCGCTTGCGGTTTTGGCTTTCTAGTCGTGTAGGACAATCCATTTCTGCACCATCTAGCTTTCCCACCGATGCACAACTTTTGGTATTTGCTCTGAGAAACCTCTCAGATAATGAAGATGCAGCAGTGTTATCTTTAAGTGCTTATTCAGCAGCATTACGACGCGCACTCAGCAGTCCAGCTTCGATATTCTTCATTGATGAAGCACCAATTCTATTTGAATTTGACCAAATTGCTGACTTAGTTGGCAGAATTTGTGCCAACGGTGCCAAAGCTGGAATTAGAGTTATTTTATCAGCACAAGACCCCGATACCATCGCCAAATCTAAAGCCGCATCTAAAATTTTACAAAACTTAAGCACACGATTAATAGGACGCATTCAACCCGTTGCGGTAGATAGTTTCATGCAAATATTAAAATATCCCCGTGAAATTATTTCTCGTAATGCTTCAGAAAGCTTCTTTCCTCGCAAAGAAGGCATTTATAGCCAATGGCTGTTAGATAATAACGGTATTTATACCTTTTGCCGCTATTATCCAGGTTACGAACAATTAGCAGTAGTTGCTAACAACCCCAACGAACAAGCTGCACGGACTAAAATAATGCGAGATCACAGCGATAAGTATGAAGCAATTTCTACATTTGCACGTCAGTTAGTAGCTTCGCTACGTGGTAGTTAACATGGCAATTTTAAAAAGACCTAACCCCCTAACCCCCTTCCCTTGTAGGGAAGGGGGAGGAAATTTCCCTCCCCTACAAGGGGAGGGACGACTTTGACTGGCGTCAAAGTCAGGGAGAGGTTTTGCCTTTAATATGGTTGAACTACTTAAGAGAATAAAGTACAAAATTACATAAGTTGTAGAGATTTTTCCCGATTCAGACCTATGAAAAAAATCGCCCTTTTGACACTTTCTTTATCATTCCTCATCATCCTACCAGCAACAGCGCAACTAGGCAAAGTTTGGACTGATTTTCAATCATATTCTACAGATTTACAAAATTATTTAACAAATAATGTCAACGACAGTTTAAAACCTGTAGAATTTCAATCTCAAAATGCCATTACTGGTGCAACAGGAGAATTGAGTATACCTAATCCTGTTGAGGCTGGAGAAAGAGTTAGTACAGATATATTTCTCAACTCTATATCAGATAAGTTTGAAAATAACCCTGTAGTACGTTCAAGTTTAGTTAGTAATGAAATAAATCGTTTAATTACTCGTAGTTCAGCCGCAGGTGTCTTGGGTGTGAATGGTCAAATTAGATCAAAAACAAAGCTACAAGAGACTGAAAATAGACTGGAAAATATTCGCGTATTTGCCGATGATGTTGACGATGATCCAGAAAATATTCTCGATAAGATTAATGGACAAATTACTCAAATTCTTGGTACACGAAATTTAACTCAGGCAGCTTTAACCCAAGCAGCACAATTGTTAGGTGGACGCGAACAATACCAACAAACTCAAATACAACGTGAACAAGTAAAAATTGTAGCCGAAACACTTGGTCAAACAATACAGACGAATCAATCTTTGCAATACACTAATTTAAATCTCGCAAGTCTTTCTCAGCAAATGGAAGATACAAATCGTGCTAGAAGAGTAGATGCATCCGCAGAAGCAGCGCGACTTTTGCGAACCACTTCTCAAACAGATTTGTTTGGCAGAGAAAATAAATAAAATTCATGATTAAGAATGTATTCTTACGTAGTGAGCCAGCGCGGTCTTCTCCCAACGGGGGCTGCTTCACCGCATTGGCTCCCCATGAGTGGCTGGCAAATCCGTTCGCGCAGCGTCTCGTAGAGAGGAGAAGGGTGAGCGATTTACCACTCATATCAAGGCTCTTAAGCGCTGTTAGCGGAGCTTTCCCGTAGGGTAGCCATTACGACAAAAAAACCTCTATTTACACTTCTCAGAAATAATTTAATTGAGCCTTAACTTCCTTTTAAAGGAAATATATAAGAATGAAAGATATTTTCCCTATTTTTTTAATTCAAATTGGCATCAATGATGTTGTCGGTAATGGAGCCACAACTGCTAGAAGTATTGCCGAAGGTTGGGATAAGCAATGGGTAGATTTATTACAAAATGATACTATTAATAATTTATATGGAGCGCTGACGACTCTGGGTGTCTTTTTTGCCGTCGGAACCCTACTGTTCTTTATGCTACAGTGGCTAAGAGATGCTATCAACAGCGACTTTTCGCGTCCAATATCGGCTTTAATTTGGCCTTTTGTAGTAGTGATACTATTAACCAATTCCGGAAATGGCACTGTATTGTCGAATTTAACACTAGGGGTAAGGAATTTTCTGAATACGGTAAATCAGCAAGTAGTGACAACAGCAGATGCCAATCGAACTTATCAACAAGCATTGAATATGACTGTTGGTGAAGAAATAGCCGGTTCTTTATTGCGTCCTTGTCAGTCACTAACTGGTGAACAACAAAATCAATGCTTTGTCAAAGCTAAGGAAAAAGCTGACACCCTCTGGCTGGAATATAGAAATTTATACGGAGATCAACCTTGGATAGATAGACTAGAAAATAAAGTAAATAATATTACATATAATACAGCTAGCATCTCCGAAAATTCATTTAATTCTTTCTTAGGTTCTACAGTCCAAATTAGTATCAAAAACTTTTTAATTTCATTGCAATATGCTTTTCAAAATTTGATAGAAGCTACAATGTTGCTGATAGCAGCTTTGGGACCATTAGCTGTGGGTGGCTCTTTACTACCTGTAGCTGGTAAACCAATTTTTGCATGGCTCACCGGGTTTTTATCGATAGGGATTTCTAAGATTTCATTTAATATTATTGCCGTATTAACTGCCGCAGTTATTGTTAATGGACCAGGACAGGATGTTAATGCCGATCCAGACTTAATGTGGTTTATAATTTTTCTGGGAATTTTAGCACCGATTGTATCTTTATTTGTAGCTGCTGCTGGAGGATTTGCAGTCTTTAGTGCTATCAGCAATACGGCTTCGTGGGTGAGGGAGAGGGTATAAATCTCAAGTAAGGGGGATGAATAAATGGTACGTTTACTGGAGAAAAGACAACGAACAGGAAGTATTTTAACAATTTTTGCGATCGCTACCTTCAGTTTGCATCTCTCAGCTCTATTTGTATTAATATTTCAAGGGATAAATATTCGCCAACTCAGCTTAAGAAAACCTCCTAACTTCGTTCAACTGATAGATGGTAAACCAACAGATGTTACTGATGATTTGGAAAGAGAACCAGAAGCAATTCGCCAATTCGTCAGTAAAACCATGACATCAATGTTTAACTGGTCAGGAAAACTTCCACCACAATCTATCGAAGAAGTCACACAACCTCAAGCAGATGCAGGAATATCAATTCAAAGTTCACGCGGTGGTAACCAAAAAGTTAGTACTACAAGTTGGATAGCCAGTTTTGCCTTATCTGAAGATTTTCGCAAAGGTTTCTTAAGCCAAATTGCGGAAATGACACCACCAGAAATTTTTGCTAATAATCCCCGTCAAGTTATTTCAGGACAGTTAGTTATTAAGCGAGTTTATCCACCTGAAAAAATTGGTTTGGGTAAATGGCGAGTTGGGATGATAGCCGAGCTGATTCAAAAAAAACAAGCTGACAATAGAACAATAGTAACTCGTTTTAATAAAGATTTACTTGTCCGTGCGGTAGATTCTTTTCCTTCTCCACAAGTTGATAATACCACTGTTTTGCAAAAAGCAATTTATAGCGTCCGCGCCGATAAACTAGAAATTTACGAAATTCGTAACTTATGTTTAATCGATGAATACAATAACCAAAATGGAGATATAAATGTATGCGGTAATAGACAAAGAACTGATAGTTTTATCAAATAAGTTTTAATTTTTATAGGTAAATATTAATGCAGATACTTAAATCTGAAAATAAGAAAAACAGTATTCTACCATTATTTGCCGTTGCAACATTTGGTTTTCATCTGCTCACTTTAGTAGTACTGTTCTTCCACTGGTCTATGTTGCAGCAGTTACAGCGACGATTAACACCTCAAAGCTTAGTGCAACTTGCTGATGGACGTGCGATAACAGTAGACCCCAAACAGAATTTAGAGCGAGATCCTGAGACAATTCGGCGCTTCGTGGGTGAAACTATGACCTTAATGCTTACTTGGTCACAGCAACAGCAACCAAAAAGAGTCTGGGAAGTTAGTTCAGAACTGATAGCGAATGAATTGCAGCCCAAATTACAGTCAGAAATTAGTCCGACTGAAAACTTAAGTAGAGGAACTGAAAATGTATTGGTTATAGAAAGAATTTCTCAACCCACAAAAATAGAAAATGGTAAATGGAAAGTAGAAATGCTTGCTAATCAAATAATTTTTACAAATTCTGATAGGTTAGGAAAATCAATTTCTTTTAATAAACAAATTTTAGTGAGAGCAATTGATGAACAAGCTGCTTCACTACCAAACTCACCGTTACCTTTAAACTTGGCGGCTTATCGACTTGGCGAAGCTAGATTAAAAATTTATAATATCTGTGAAATACAAGATAAAAAATGCACATAAGATTCCCAGCTAAACTATACTAAGTAATCGCACGTTGAATTTATATCTAGTCATATTAATTCGTCGTGATGTTGTGCTTCATTCACCTTCCTCTGGAAGCCTGGAGCTAGACAAACAGAGCTTACCTGCGTGGGCTAATTAGGGTCATTTTTATAGATAAGTGGTGTCACCGCTGAAGATGCTTGCCACAATTGGATTTTTGAATACTCAATTTAAAATTACTTATGACTCAATATTCAATTCCTTCAGAAAATCTGCCACAAAATCTAATTAGTCCACCCGAGTTAGACACTTTAGATTGGGAATCACGGATGGCAAGATTGGTTGGCTTGCAAGAAGAATCTTCATCTGCTAATACCGACGAAGCAGTAGAAGAATCAACTTCTTTGTTGCAACCTTCGTCTGAACCACAAGAAGTTCAGACTAAGGAATCCCTCTCATCTAACCCGTTTGCTAAGTTAGGCTTGGTGGGTGCTAGTACTTTGGGTATAGTTTTGGTGGCTGGGGTGTTTTTGTCGCAGCTAACGAACACTGGCAAGAAACAGCCAAAAAATAATTCTGCTTCTATACCATCGCAACCAATCAGCGATTCCCGCCCGCAACAGCTACAATCAGAACTAGAGACTTTAAAAACTAAATTAGCCCTAACTGAACAAGCAGAAGCGGTGAAAGCAGCACAACAAAAGCTGAGACTTGAAAAACCAGCGCCTTCTCCTCAGCTTGCATCTCGACCGACTTCACAACCACAACGGTCAGCTTCTGTCAATACACCGAGGATACCAGTGGAAAGGATACCAACACCCGTGCGAACAGTTTATTTGCCTGGTCCCACTGTTGAGCGTATCGTTAAAGTACCCACTGTTCCCCAAAAGGCTATTCCACAAAAGCCTATTCCACAAAAGGCGATCGCACTAAAGCCTGCTAATTCTCAAATTTTACCATCACGTTTGCCGATAGTTGCACCAAACACTCAGCCAATAGTTACAGCAACTCCCAAACCTACACCAGATCCGCTTCAGGAATGGGCAAAGTTAGCAAAAATAGGTAGCTATGGTATGGTTACTATGACTGGGAATAGTGTTCAAGCAGCTACTCCTACTCCTCCACCTACACCTGTAAATAATACTCAGTTACAGGCAAGAAATACCGAACCAGACGACGAACCGCCAGAAGAGGAAGAGTCAACCCCTCCTGCGGTCAGCCAAACAAAACAGCAGACCCCGAAATCCGTGCCTGTAGGAACTAAGGCGAAAGGTGTATTTGCGACCGCTGTATTCGGGGAAACTACCAGAGCAACTACTAATAGCAATAGAAAAGACGAAAGCGGCAAAGACGTATTTGTAGTGCGTTTGAAAGAGCCATTAAAATCTGTGGATGGTGCGATCGCTTTACCTGCTAAAACTGAGTTATTAGCTCAAGTTCGTTCTATTTCTGAGCAAGGCTTCCTACAGTTGGATGTAGTCAAAGTTCTTGTCCAAAATAATAACACCTTTACAGAAAAAAGCTTACCGCCAAATGCAATAACGATTCGCGCTTCTCAAGGTAAACCTCTCATCGCAAGCCAATATTCCAATCAAGGGGGGTCTGGGGTAGGGCTAGCGGATGTAGGAGCATTCGCCTTGAATGGTATTGGTAAAGCAGCACAGGTATATAATACTCCTGAGACCAGAATCCAGTGCGTCAATAATAATCTTGCTACTGCTAACAATACTGATAACGGAACTAATATTGTTACTAATAATTGTTTTCAGACCTCCGACTCCAGACGCAACATCTTAGCCGGCGTTTTGGAAGGGGGTGCGACTACTTTAGGTAACCAAATTAACCAACGCAATCAACAAAATATCTCTAAAAAACTGGCGCAACGCAGTAACGTTTGGTTTTTGCCCGCAGGCAAAGAAATTGAAGTATATGTAAATCAAACAACGCAATTTTAAGAGTTACAATTTGCAGAGAATGCACCGATGCCCCCAACACCTACCGAAGGGTGTCGCACTAAGTCCACCTAATCGCGGACTACGGGAAATTAAGGGTTTTATACGTGTAGTTCTACCCTTATAGGGTAGGTGGTTCTATCTATTTATCTCAAATGCAGCCATGAAAAACGAGACAAAATTTTCCGGAAAAACCCCAGATAAATCTTATTTATTACATCTGGCTTCCTTAATTTTCTCGGCTGCAATTTTATTAGTTGCAGGTCGGGTTTTAGCTAATAATGCCGTTCTTCGTTCGATGTTTTCCTGCCAAGCACAGGGTTTGGGGGGAGCAACACCTATTATCGATATCTGGTATCAGCAAGGTACAAACTTAAGTTTTATTCAAGCGGGAGAAACAATAAAGAAAGTTTGGTTAAACGATCCTTCACAGGTAACTATAGATTTTGACGGTCCGATGTGTATGCAGTTTGGTCAAGACCGTAATGTTACTCAAGGAGATTGTAAAAACTCAGCCGCGAATGTAATTCAACTTAGACGAATTCAAAAACTGAAAATTGCCGGATTGCCTAATACTAGTAATACGCTTTTAACAGTAATTACTGAAAAACAAGGCAAAACAAAGTTGTATGCATTTCGAGTAATATATGGCGAAGGTAGCCCTGAATATAGCACTTTAGCAATTTTCCCTGACCCTCCTTCCAATAATCAAGCGGCTTGTGTCAGAACTGCAAAATAATTTTAAAAGAATGACCGCAGGCTTATTTCATCAAGATTAATCATTCGTAAAGTTGCCCGCAGAGATATTTGGGAAACGTCTCTACAGTGCAAAATTATAATCACAACTCTTGAAAGGAATATTATATTAAAATGAATAACGATTTAGTAATTTTTCTTATTAGTATTGGTGTACTTGTTTTGTATCTCGTCTTCTCGGCGCTGACTGAGATGGGCACCAAACTACCTTGGAAAAAATAACGCTCCTCAGTTTTGAGATTTAGGCGATCGCTTTTTACCAGCCTATGAAAAAACCCTTACCACCGAGGATTAGCCATAATTAACGCCTCTGCCGCAGAACTATCTAATGGACGGGAGAAAAAATATCCCTGTCCGTATTCACACTTCAGCTTTCTCACAAGTGCTAATTGCTCTTGAGTCTCCACCCCTTCGGCAGTCACATCCATACCTAGTTTGTCTGCCAGCGTGACAATTATCTCAATAATTTCTAAATTCCTGTTATTAGCGTCCATCGGGCTGACGAAGGAACGGTCAATCTTCAACACATTAATCGGAAACGTATGGAGACGACCTAATGAGGAATAGCCCGTACCAAAATCATCAATTGATAACTCAATGCCCATCTCTCGAAGTTGTGACAGCGCGGTATTTGCCTCATCACCATTTTCCATAATTGCGCTTTCAGTAATCTCTAACACCAGACTGCACGCATCAAGACCAGTCGAGCGCAAAATTTCTGCAATCTGCTCAATCAAATCCGCCTGGTAAAATTGCTTGGCACAGAGATTAACACTGATTTTATCTAGAAAGCTGGTAGGATAGCGCATCTGCCAGACTTGCATCTGGCGGCAAGCCTCAAAAAGCACCCAGTAGCCAATCTCGACAATCAGTCCAGTTTCCTCCGCTAGGGGGATAAAATCTGCCGGATAAACCAGACCACGCTCTGGATGCTGCCAGCGCAACAGAGCCTCAAAACCTGAAATTGTGCCACTAGAAAGCGAAACAATCGGTTGGTAATAAACCCGAAACTCCTGGCGTTCAATTGCTCGACGCAGATCGGTCTCTAACTGCAATCTGTCCACAGCATTAGTATACATATCTGGGTTGAACAGCTCGTAGCGTGCCCTGCCCAGCACCTTAGCTCGGTACATTGCCGTGTCAGCATCCCTCAGCAGGTTTTCTGGTTGGTCATAGGTGAGTATCGAATTCAGAGCGATGCCAATACTTGCCGTAGTGAAAACTTCTTGCCCGTCAAGGTCAAAGGGTAACGCCAGTTGCTGTTGAATTAGCTCAACCACCTCAATTGCCTCTGACAAATTCTCGATTCCCTCAAGCAAAATTGTAAATTCGTCTCCCCCAAGCCGTGCAGCTGTATCTATCGAGCGTAGGCAAGCTTTTAGCCTGCTTGCTATTTTAATCAGAAATTGGTCTCCAACTAGATGTCCGAGGCTGTCATTGATCACCTTAAAACGATCCAAGTCCAGAAACAGCACAGCAAATAAATAATTCTCCTGCTGTTTAGCTCGCTCGATCGCATCTTTTAAGCACTCCATAAACCAAGCTCGGTTGGGTAAACCTGTGAGTGCATCGTGAAACGCATTGTGCAGTAGTTGTTCCTCTGCCCGTTTGCGCTCAGTGATGTCATGGGTGATGCCAAGAATTTGATGAATTTCCCCATGCTCATTTAAAATCGGCACGTAGGTGACAACTATGGTAAAAGAGCAACCAGGCAAACTGATATTGCATTCTCCGGTTTGCTTGGTGCGCGTCTCCACAGTTTTTTGCAGAAGTGGTAAATACGCATTCGTGACTTCTTTTGGGTGTATCTCGTCATCCGTACGACCAATATATGCCTCTAGAGGAAAGCCACCGCGATTAACTCCGAAAGCTTTGAGAATGCTGTTTAAATCGAGTTCAGAAGATGCTTTTGAGTCGGTGGATAAAATTGTTGTGGTAGTCTTGGTGGAAGTTGACGGCGTTTTGGCAAAAAACTGGGGATACTGTTGTTCCAAATCCTTGACCTTTGCTTTTGCTCCCCAGCGAACATAACCATAGTGAGCTTTTGTCATGTATAGTTGGGCAAACTCCTGCATTCCACGCGCTAGATAAAAATTTGCCGCTAACTCATAAGCTAATGCTTCCTCTTGAATGTATCCGTTATCCCTTGCTCCTTTTATAGCTCGTTCATACAAATCCATTGCTTCAACAACTTGACCCAAAACTCGCGCTTTTTCTGCCTCGACTAGATCGTAAGTGTGCTGAAAATTCATCGGCGCATGAACTGCCCAAGTTTTCATTTCTTTTTGGTTAGCTGCCACTTGTTTTATATATTGTTTTCGTTCTCGATCTTCTTGGTTAAGATAATTGGCTAGAAGAGAGAGAGAGTAATATAAATTATGTTCAGCATAAGCCAATAGACCTGACAAAGATTGTTTATTGCCTGCTGCATTTTCGGCACTCTTAACTGCGGCAGTATAATTCTTGAATAAATAATTGAGCCGAGTTTTAGCTAGCTCGATGACAAACAGAGATTGAAGGTTATTATTTATTTGTAAAATGGGTAGCATTTCAGTTTCATTGAATAGCTCTCCCACCAGTCTGTTGGATTCTCTAGAATCCGCCATTAAATTTAATACTAATTGACCCCATATTTTAGCATAATGCAGAGAAAAGTCCTGTTTAATAGATTGCACTAGGCTGATATAATTTTTATAGGTTTTATTGACAGATTCTAAAGGGTCTCCCACTAAAAGCAAATTAGAGCAATAGTTAATAGCTGCATAAGAAGCATATTCTATATCTCCAGTTTCCATTAATACTTTAAGCGTTTCCTGCAAAGATTCTAAAGTGTTGCGTTTATGTTCTTTCCAGGGTCTGATAAAACAGTTAAACAGTAAGTTAACCTTACCTTCTATTTCTGAACTATCAAATTGCTTCAACATTTTCAACGATAGCTTGCCAAGCTGATAGCCAAAATCGAGGTTACATTGCGTCTTACAAAGAAGGAAACCATATAAAACATAGGCAAAAGCAGCAAAAGATGAATTTCCATAGTTTACGCATAGCTCCATCATTGTAAATATAATTAATGGAGCTAGTGAGGAATTCGTTGTATGAACCGGAGACCATATAGTCTTTAAAATTCGCATAGCTACAAGCTTATCTGGGTCAGTCATTGGTGGAAGATTGTATAAATCATCAATGACCAATTGGCTTGGCGGTGATTTTGACAGAGATATGCCTAACATCTTCAAAAATTGCAGCCCAATATCTATTGATGCCTGCATCTGGTTTTGAGCGATATAAAGCTGAATTTTAGTTTCATACACATTAGCTTTTTCGCGTACAGTCTTAACTTGTTGTAGAACAACATTAGACAGCAATTCGCTTCGTTCGTAGTTAGTGTTTAAATATTCCGCATATACTGCTGACTCATACAAACTTAGCGTCAAGTCGTACTGAGTCTGCCAACTATCTTCTGCTAATAGATTCAGCCCTACATTCAAATACTTAACTGCTGCTTCATAAGCCATTGCTGACTTTGCTTTCTCACTTGCCCTCAAATTCAGTTTGGCGATTTCATCGCGTTCGGCTTGATCACTTATAAATTCACTGCCCAGATTGAGATGATCGACTATTTCAAATAACTTCTCTGATAATGCTTCTGGTGCAGTATTATGCAACAGCAAGCGACCTATTTTTAAGTGAATAGCTGTTTTTTCCGTCTCATCAATTAAGGCATAAGCCGCTTGTTGTACCCGGTCATGCAGGAATTTAAAGCTAACTTCATTTATCGCAAAATCATCTTCAGTTTCTATCAATTTGTACTTATTATCCAAAGGAACAATTAAGCCTTTTTGGATGGCGCTTAACAAATCAGCCAACGCTTCAGCAGGTTGATGTTGATAGATAATCCCTAAAGTGGATAAATCGAATTTATTGCCAATGCAAGCGGCTAACTGCAATACCATTTGGGTGGAAGTTGGTAACTTGCCAATCTTAGCCGCCATCAATTCCACCACATTGTCTGTGATATCCTTAGCTTGGATTTGTGCTACATCCCATTGCCACCCCCCTACCCCCCTCTGTGCCCCCTTAGTAAGGGGGGTGGGGGATTGAGGGGGGTACTCAAAAGTTAATAACCCTTCGGTGTAGAGCGACTTCAAAAACTCAGTGGTGAAAAAGGCATTACCTTGGGTTTTGTCATACACTAAATCGGTTAACGGCTGCGTTGAAGTGGGTTGAGACTTTAAAGCCTCAGCGATGAGAGCGTTGACATCTTGCACAAGCAGATTATCTAAGTGAATCGATGACAACACTGCTTGTTTTTTTTCAATTTCTTCTAACGTCATCATCAGCGGATGGCTAGGATTAACTTCGTTGTCGCGATACGCACCGATGATGAGTAAATATTGAATAGTGGCATCGCTCATGATTGTTTTGAGCAGCTTCAGTGATGCTTTATCTGCCCATTGCAAATCATCGATAAATAAGACTAAAGGATGTGACTTTTGGCAAATAACTTTGATAAAGTTTTGAAAGACTAAATTAAAACGATTTTGTGCTATGGATGCTTCCACTTGGACGACAGGTGGCTGAGTACCAATGACTCGTTCCAAATTAGGGATAACATCTATCAAAACTTGTCCATTATTGCCAACTGCGGCTAATATTTTCTCTCGCCATTGATTTAATACTGCTTCAGTTTCAGTCAGCAGTTGTTTGCATAAATCATCGAAAGCTTGAGAGAGCGCGTAGTAAGGAATATTGCGTTGGTACTGGTCAAATTTGCCCCAAATGAAACTCCCACGTCTTGCAGTAATTGGTTTATGGACTTCTCGAACCAAGGCAGATTTGCCGACACCGGAATATCCAGTAACCAAAATCATTTCAATTTGGGATTGGGTAGAAATTGAGGAATTCTCTGTTTCTCCACCTGCCACTCTCGTAAAAGCTTCTAGGAGAGTTTCAATCTCTCGCTCCCTACCATACAATTTCTGCCCAATAGTAAATCGCTCGGAAATATCTTGTTCACCAAGAGCAAAGACATCAATTTGCCCATTTGTTTGTAGCTGGTGCAGACATATCTCTAAATCCGCTTTTAGACCATAAGCTGATTGGTATCGGTCTTCAGCGTTTTTTGCCATTAACTTCATGACAATATCTGAGACGATTGATGGTAGGGAAACGACATCTCGTGTCCCTACAACCTCATGCGGTGGCACGGGTTGTTTGGCAATATGACTATGCACCAATTCCAACAAATCTAAACTCTGAAATGGCAAAATACCCGTTAGCAATTTATAGAAGGTAGCACCTAAGGAGTAAAAATCGCTGCGATAATCAATTGCCCGATTCATCCGTCCTGTTTGTTCAGGTGAAATATAAGCGAGTGTGCCTTCTAAAATATTAGGATTACTCAATGTGGGATTTTCTCGTGAAAGTACTGTTGAAATCCCAAAGTCGATAATTTTGACTTGTCCGGTGGTTGGATTGAGAACAATATTGCTGGGGTTGATGTCTTTGTGGATAATGTTGGCAGCATGAATTTGACCTAAAATGTCAGTGATGGCGATCGCCAACTTCAAAAACTCACATAACTCAAGTTGACCCGCTATTGCCAACAGATCCAACGAGTCACCACCGAAATCTTCTAAAACCATCACGACTGCTTCAGCGTCCCGAAAAAGGGCGTAAGCATCCACCACTCCTGGGATTGTCAGGTTACGGGTGACTTCATATTCTTGCTTAAACCAAGCAGTGCGCTCTGGAGTAGGATAGGACTCTTTGAGCATTTTCAGCACAACGGGTTGCTCCGTATCCACCCGCCGACCACGATAAACTAGAGAATTGGCGCTTTCATACAGTTGCGCCACCAGGTGGTAAGCGGAAATCGTCAACATTTGAGTCAATTTGATACAAGATGCGGTAATAGCTAAATAGCCTCTGTGTACCAAGCGCGAGTGCGAGGATCAAAGGTGGCGCTAACTCGAATTACTTGATGCGATTACCTTGGTTATCAGTGGTCTAGATATGGTAATTCCCACCCGTTGATTAGTCAATGACTTGGATTACTACTAAACTATGACTTACGCACTGTACAAATTGAATATCATCTAATAAAAACGCGATTCGGTCGTTTTCAAGAAAATTCTTACAGCAGTTTTCAGGTAATTAAACTATACGCTGACCTCACTTCCATTCCTCTCTCCTGCGTTCGCGCAGCGTGCCGAAGGCAGGAGAGAGGCTTTGAATTTCTCCCCTTCCCTCTCTTCTCCTGTCGGAGACCAAGGCGAACGTAGGGAAGGGGCTGGGGGTTAGGTTTCATGGTTGTGGTTCATTTACCTGAAAATCGCTGTAAATCGAGTTTGTTGATTTCCGGAAAATTTGGCTTGCTCATAACTGCCTTTGCGTTGATCAACTGCGAAGTGCATCCCCCGACTGAACATCAAACCAGTGGATATTCTGCGGCGGCAGAGCTACTGTAATTTCGGCATCATCCCAATTTTGGTCTGTAGGTAACAAAGCGCGTAAAATTGGCGATTCTGCCTGAGAACTGGCAACACGCACGCTGACTAAATTGTGCATACCTAAGTTTTCCACTAGATAAACTCGACCTTGAATTGTCTGTGTATCTTCTGGTCGGGCAATACGGACGTTTTCTGGACGGATGCCTAGGACAATTTGCGGTGGAACTGTTGGTATATCTGGTAAATTAACGCGAAAATTACCTAATATGGCGTAACTTTCTTGACAAGGCAATGTAAGCAAATTCATTTGCGGACTGCCAACAAATCCAGCCACAAATAAGTTAGCGGGATGGTTATAAATGCGTTCTGGCGGGTCGAGTTGCTGCACATAACCGTTGTTTAATACTGCCACTTTCGTGGAAAGCGTCATCGCTTCTGTTTGGTCGTGAGTAACATAAACTACCGGGGCTTTTTGAGTAGAAAATATTTGCTTGATATCTGCGCGGACTCTTTCGCGGAGTAGTGCATCCAAATTACTCAGCGGTTCATCTAATAAATACGCTTGGGCACGACGCACTAATGCTCGTCCGACTGCAACCCTTTGGCGTTGTCCCCCCGATAATTGACCGGGTTTGCGCTGTAATAATTCTTCTAATCCTAAAAGTTGGGATACTTCTGTGACTCGCTGTTGAATTTCTGCGCGAGGTGTTTTTTTCAGTTTCAGTCCAGAGGCAAGATTTTCAAAGACGGTCATGTGGGGATAAAGCGCGTAGCTTTGAAACACCATTGCCATATTGCGATCGCCTGGACGTTTCGATGTAATATCTTCATTACCAAGGAAAATTCGACCGTGAGTAGGTTCTTCCAATCCCGCTATCATCCGCAGCGTCGTAGACTTACCACAGCCACTCGGACCAAGTAAAGTGAGAAATTCATTGTCATCGACAGTTAAGCTAATGTCTTTAACTGGAATAACTTTAGGGTTATAGGTTTTATTTAAATTTTTTAGTTCTAGTTTAGCCATTTTATTAAGGAAGTCAGGAATTGTAGAGACGCGATTAATCGCGTCTCTACTGTACAGGAATTAGGAGTTAGGAGGGACGGGGTAAAGAGCGCCGGTAAAAAAGGCGCGGAGTCAGTTGGGAATTCTCCTGTCTCCTGTCTCCCGTCTCCTTATCCTTTAACAGCACCAGCCGTTAGACCTTGAATAATCTTGCGCTGGAAGAACAAAACAAGTAAAACTAAAGGCAATGTCCCGATAATAGTTGCTGCGGCAATTGGACCATAGGGAATTTCAAATTGGGTTGCACCACCCAATTGCGCCGCAGCTACGGGAATTGTTTTCATCTCTTCACGAGTAATAAATGTAAGGGCGAAGATAAACTCATTCCAGGCAAATATAAAGGTGAGAATTCCTGTTGTCACTAAAGCAGGAATTGTCATTGGTAATAAAATTTGTAATAGCATTTGCAAAGTGCTATAGCCATCTACCTTGGCGGAATCTTCTAAATCTTTTGGTAATTGTTCAAAGAAGCTACGTAATACTAAAATTGTTAAAGGCAAGTTAATTGCGGTGTAGGGAATAATTAAAGCTAAATAATTATTACCCAAGTGCAGCTTTTGAATAATTTCTAACAGTCCGAAAAACAATAAAATTCCCGGAAATAAGGTGATAATCAGAATACCACCTAGGATGAATTTTCCACCCCAAGGACGTAACCTTGCTAATGCGTAAGCAGCGGGCGCGCCGAATGCTAAAGAGAAAGCTGTAGAAATAATCGATACAAAAGCGCTATTTAAAATGTAGCGCCAAAACGGATAGCGAGTGAATAATGCTGTGTAGTGATTGAGGGTGATGCGAGTTGGAAAGTAAACGGTGGGAACTTGGGAAATATCTTGATTCACCTTAAATGAAGTCAACAATTGCCACATTACAGGTGCTAAACAGAAAATTACCACACAAGCGATCGCTATTCCCAGCAAGATGTTTTTTCCAGGATTCTTTACCCTAGTTGTAGGTTTGGGAGTCGTCAGAGTTACTTGAGGAATTACAGCCATAGCGATTTTTGGATTTTAGATTTTAGATTTTAGATTTTGGATTTGTAAGATGTATTACTAAATAGTCACTCCTAAAAATATTTCTTCCCCACTCCCTAGTCCCTAGTCCCTAGTCCCCACTCCCTTACCTCGATATTTGTTGAGAAAGAAAAGTGCGATCGCCACCATAAAAATTAACAAACTGAAAGTACATACTACCAACGCCGCGCCATAACCAAAATCTAAGTAGCGCATGATGGTAGAGTAAATATACAACGATACGACTTCCGTTGCACCCCCAGGACCACCGTTAGTCATCACCGCAATTAAGTCGAACACACCAAAAGCTTGAGCAAAGCGAAACAAGGTAGCTATCAGAATTTGCGGTATCAACAGCGGTAGTGTAATTTGCCGAAAACTTTGCCAAGGTGTCGCACCATCTATAGCATGAGCCTCATACAAATCTGATGAAATTGACTGCAAACTAGCTAACACTAGAATACTAATAAAAGGCGTAGTTTTCCAAATATCAGCAACTATTACCGCTATCATTGCTAGTGTTGGTTCTCCCAACCAGTTTATATTAGCTTGAATTAAATTTAGTCGCCGCAAAATATCATTGACAAGACCAAACTGATCGTTAAAAATCCACGCCCAAGCTAGACCAATCAAAGCTGTTGGCAAAGCCCAAGGTAAAATAGCGATGGTCCGCACTACACCGCGTCCCAAAAAACGCTGGTTGAGAATCAAAGCAACACCCATTCCCAGAATTAATTCTAGAAACACAGTTACTGTAGTAAATATTGAAGTTGTCCAAAAACTTTGCCAAAAACGACCATCTCCTGCCATCCGTGCGTAATTGTCGAACCCAGAAAAGACAGGTTGCAGTTTCGTTCCCAAATTTTGAGTAAAGAAACTTAACCAAAAAGCACGAGCGATCGGGTAGCCAAAAACAAACAATAGCATTAATAAAGCTGGCAATAATAAAATTAATGCTGTGCGTTGTTCTCTACCTCGAATTGTTTGCATATTTCTTAGTTGTTAGTTGTTGGTTGTTAGTTGACGGTTCATAATCAATAGTTAACAGTTATCTACTAAGCACTATCCACTATGAACTATCTATTTCAACAATCTTCGCGTTTCATTAGCGGCAGCTTTCATGGCGCTTTCCGGAGTCATGCTATTTGTTAAAGCGGCACTTAAATAACGTTGCAAAATATCTGAGGCTTGGGCATATTGGGCTATGGGTGGACGTAAAACTGCTTTATCAACTATTTCTAATAATTTGGGATAATGGGGATATTTAGCGATAATTTCTGGGTCTGTAAATAATGCGCGTCGGCTGGGTACAAAACCGGCATTTAAAATAAATCGCCGCTGTGCTTCTTCGCTTGTAAAATATTTAATTGCTTTCCAGGCTTCCTCGGGATGTTTCGATGATTTGGCAATTCCTAAACCCCAACCACCTAAACAAGCTGCGCCACTTTTTGGGTCAATACCAACCATTGATTTAATGCCGATTTTGCCTTTAATTGGCGAATCTTTGGCATTTGCAAGGGGCCAAACATAGGGCCAGCTACGTAAAAATGCTGCTTGACCACTTTGGAAAATTCGCCTTGTATCTTCTTCTATGTATGTTGTGACTCCAGGTGGAGAAATGCCTTCTTGAATTGTTTGTTTGAGAAAGGCGATCGCTTTTAATGCTTCTGGTCGATCTAGTCCTACTTCTAACGTGTTCGCATTTACCCAAAATCCCCCAAAGCCTTCTAAAACTTCGGCAAACATCGCTACAGCACCTTCATATTGGCGACCTTGCCAAAGATAACCCCAATTAATTTTTCCTTGCTTTTTCAAAGCTTGAGAAATTCTCAGCAAATCTGCAATCGTTTCTGGTGGCTGAAATCCCGCTTGCTGAAGCAAGTCTTGCCGATAGTAAAGTACTCCCACATCGCTTCGCATGGGAATTTTATATAATTTGCCCTCGATAATTCCTGCTTCTACATCTTTGGGTGAAAATGCGGCTAACTCTTCTTTTGTGATGCGATCGCTTAAATCTTCTAACCATCCACCCGCTGCAAATTTAGGTGTCCAAATGACATCCATATTCACTATGTCATAAGGAGAATCGCCTAAAATAAAAGCCGAAGTATAAAGGTCTTCTAGCAAATTTGTGGCATTGGGTCCTTCGATAACATTAATCCGAATTCCGGGATTTTTAGCTTCAAAGTCTTTGACAATGCCCGTTTTCCAAGGCTGGGCATCGGGTGCCGTCATCAACAAATTCAAAACTACTGGCTGCTGCGATAAAACTTGCTGAATGGATAGAATAATACCGAATAAAACAGCGAAAAATATTGCAACTGGCGATTTAAGCTTTTGTAGGATTTTTTGCTTATATTTATGTTTTTTCATTTCCAAAATGTTGCTTAAAAAATGCAACTAATCAATAATTTTATTTGGAAAAATTATTTTAAACCTTCTTTGTTAAATATATCTTTGTTGATCATACCTGATGGATAAATATAATAGACTGCTTGTAAAAAAATATTAAGTTTTATAATGAATAATTTTTAATTTTATAAGAACTGATACTTTTATTAACGAAGAAAAAATATAGCTTCTACATCAGGTGTGTAGAGCCACATGAGGGTAATGAACTAAGCAATAAACATTTCCAAAAACCGATTTTTTAAAGCTATAGTTCAAAAAAAAACTACATATTTTTCCAAATAAACATCTAAAAGCCTGATTATACAATCGAGAATGATTAATTTTGCTATCAACCCCATATTGACAAAAAAGACATTTAGGAAGATGCAATGCCATATAATTATCTATATGTAATACATAAATTGCACCTGTTGCCGATTATCTCGCAGATCGCAAAGGTCTTGGAGTGTATACTTTTGCCAAACTGAGTTAGCAGCCTGACGCGCTTCACACCAGATCTCTTGAATTATTTTACTTTCTGTTGTTTTGGATGTTGTATCACCAGCAGTCGAAGTACTTTCTACGCCTTCAATGCAGTTTAATACATCTAAAAGCGTAATCTGTTGGGGGTCTCGTGCCAAGATATAACCGCCCTTTGCTCCGCGTATGCTTTTAATTAAACCTCCACGTCTCAATATCGCTAGCAGTTGTTCTAAATAACGATTGGGTATATTTTGCAGTAAAGCTATCTGTTGGATTTGCAGAGATTCGTTACGGCAATAACAATTTGCCAACTCTAACAAAGCTAAAAGTGCATATTCCGATTTGCTTGATAGTTCCATAAATGTAATGCTTTAAATTCACACGATCATGATAAAAAGGAGGGATTTAATTTGCATTTAGCACTCTTCGTGCTATAATTAAAAATTTCAATTCATCACATCAATCTTGATAGCTTCTTACCAAATATAGGTTGAATTAACTTTAGAAATTCTCTTTGATAAAAGCAAATATATTTTTTTTTCAATTTAATAAAAAAAAGTGATGAATTCAGACAAAGCAGGTATTTTCATTTATACCCGACATTCTGTAAGGGTGGATTCCGGTAAATTAACCTAAATTTTGATAATTTTTAACTAAACCTTTACTGTTATTGACTTACTTTGTTTAGCAGATTTTAGATAAACTACATAAATCCTGTCGTTTTTTAGATGTATGCAATAAGAAACGATAGTGTACCAAACTCAGACTCAAAGCTTTGAAAAATTGCTGCTTTCTAGCTTTTTTCTCTAACGAAGGAATAACAATAGATTTGAGGAGTACAAATGCTTGAGGCGATCGCTACGTCTACTCAGACTAAATCTGCGTTCCTCGCTGATTCAGATAGAATAACGAAAATACTAAGTTTTTGTTGCATTTGCGTAAATAAAATAGTTGTTCGTTAGCTTAACATCAGCCTGAAACCCAACTTTTAGCAACTTTTTATAAAGTTCATCGGGCTGATAAAAAATCTTGACTATCTGAAATTCTTCACCATTATTTAACTTCCGGGTTTGATAAATCTTTTTGTCGTCTTCAAAAAAATGATTTTTCGCTGTGGATGTAGGCTCAAAGCGTGAGTCTACCAGAAAAACTTGTCCCCCCAACGCGAACAGAATTATAGACTTTCATCAAAAACAAATCAAGTAATGTTGGTGGTACATGAGAAAGCCAAAAGGCAAAAAATACTAAATCATATTCAATGTCCGGTTCCCATGTGAATAAATCAAGTTGGTGATATTTCACATTCGGTGAATGTAACTTTCTGCGATTAATTTCTATTACTTCCTTGGAAGCGTCGAAGGCAGTAATTTTCTTGCCAATCTTTACAAGTTCTTCCGTCCAGATACCTGTTCCACAGGCTAATTCTAAGATGTTCTCTGCGGCTTTAAGTTGATGTAACGCACGTTTGACAACAGCAACTTCGTCTTTCCAACGCTGGTTGAATTCTTCACCGCGATCGTAGCGACCAAGCCGATAGAACCACTCATCATATTCGTTTGCCCTGGCACGATAGTAAGCGATTTGTTCTTGAATAATTTTATCTGTCATCGTCTGGAAGCCTGGAATTATACTAACAAAGCCCGCCTAATCGCGGGCTACGAAACTCTTGATTTTACCTAGTAGACTTGGGCGGACTTTGTTCGTTTAGCCACACCCTTACAAGGTGTCGGAGCTTGACCCAACACATGAGTTAAGGCAAATTTAGATACGTTTGCCCTATTATACAGGGTCTAAAAACTCTAGCTGGCAATCCATCTCTACACCGTTAGGAAGTTTTACGCGCACGCTGCCAACTCTAGACGGGTATAAATCGACAATCACCATCTGTCCTAATACTTTATGGCGTACTGGTTTGTTGGCTATGTAATATTTGGTGGCTGTTTCAATAGTCATACAATCTACCTCTATATTACCTTTATGCTTACACAGTGATCATCGAGTGTAACCTAAAAGTGAAGCTACCCATCCGATAAAAGCGCCACCAAAAACTAGCCATGCAGCATTGATGCGGAAACGAATTACTAAAACGGCTGAGATAATAGCGATCGCCACAGCTAAAAAATCCACATACGCAGCTTTTGGTATTAAAGTCGCTGCTGCTAATTCCAAGGTAACAACAAGCATCAACGCTACAGCACTGACATTCACCGCATCGAGAAATGCACTTGTCCATTTTGAAGCGCGTAACCGAGGAACAAGCGGATTAAGAATAGCCGTGAAGAAAAACGACGGAAGGAAAATTCCCACCGTTGCGACAATTGCACCTTGAACACCTGCAATGACATAACCGATAAAGGTAGCGGTAGAAAGAACCGGTCCTGGAGTAAATTGACCGATCGCGATCGCATCGAGTAACTGTTGTTGCGTTAACCAGCCGTATTCCTGAACTAATCCACCTTCGATAAACGCGACCAACACAAAACCACCGCCAAACAACACACTACCGACTTTCAGGAAAAATAAACCCAGTTTCCACAAAGAGACATTTGTTATTGTATGTACAGTAGTCGCCGCACTAACTGCTGTTGTCTTAAAAGCCGCACCTGTGGTTAAATTAGCGATGAGAAAATTTGCTGTGCTTGGTGGAGTTTTGCCGCGATCGCCATTACGCAACCAAATCATACCTAAGATACCGCCAATTAAGAGGGCAATCACTTCATTCAGCTTTAACAGCAATAACAACACGATTACACCCAAGGCGATCGCCAAATAGTAACGACTTTTTACAGCCTTTTTTCCCAAACGCCAAAGCGCATCCAAAATTACTGCTAAAACAGCAGGCTTAATTCCATACAATAAAGGAGCGACTTGGGGCAAATTGCCATAGTTTACATAAATCCAGGCAAATATACCTGTAATTAACACCGCAGGTAAAATAAAGCAAACACCCGCAACAATCAGCCCCAGCCATCCCGCGTAGACATATCCTACATGAATCGCCATTTCTGTAGAATTCGGACCCGGAATCAAATTAGTTGCCCCAACTAAGTCAAGAAAATGCTCTCGTGTCATCCACTGACGTCGCTTGACCACCTCATCTTCAATCATGGCGATATGGGCAACCGGACCCCCGAAACCGATGATACCCAACTTGAAAAAGAGTACGGCGACTTCCCCCAAACGACCGAGCGTTAAGTTACTCATGACTGCTGCACAGGCTAGTAGGTTAACTGTTCTCTGTCTTCCTTGCAGTGTAATTCTCTTGGTCTAAATTCAAACCAATCTAATAAACTTTCCCAGTGATTTGCTCATACTTTTTTGGCGTTTTTAAATAATACATTATTCCGATATACTTCTCGTACTTTAATTCTGTACTTTGAAAATTAACCATCCTGTCTAATTATTTATATTTTCATAAAGATGTATTGACTTTTTCGACAGTAGATGAATCTAATTGCGATTGTTCAGGTTGCGCTTCACTAATAGCATCGTTGAAGTAAGAGCCAACAATCTTATCGTAGTTAGAAGCAACAGCTAAAAATGCCCCACCCAAAATATAAATTGGTAGCGGTAGGGAAAGTTCCTGCACCCAGTCAAACAATTTTGCTAGGGCAAACAGCACGAAAAAGCAAGCAAGCCAAACTCTCATGTTTCTATCCGAACCCTTCAAACAATTTTACAGGAAACTGACGGGAGCATGAAGTCATACCGTTTCACTTTAAAGTTGATACAAATGGGCAGCAGGGGAAGCAGGGGAGGCAGGGGGGCAGGGGGAGAGGAGGAAAAAGAATTTATATCACATAAGTGTAAATAAATCTCCAGCCCAACGGGAGAATCACTACGAATAGATGGCATAGGCTTCCTTTCGACTCCCAACACCGTCAAAGCTACAGCCAAGGGTATCCACGAAAAAACTTAATACACGAGTGGTGATTTATTTTTATAAATCTCCCTAAGTAAATGTAAATCATGAATTCAAATCTGGGAACTATGTAATTAATTATCTAACTTTTCAATTGTTGTTAAGGTAGTAATGCTACTTAAATCAACGCCTGAAACTGGTATAAAAAACTTGCAAAAATTATCACTACGCCTGATTCTTGTCGTTCCTTTTGTGCTGCAAATCTTTGCCGCTGTTGGATTGACCGGGTATCTATCGTTACGTAATGGGCAGAGAGCAGTTAACGAACTTGCTTCGCGAATGCGGGGTGAAGTCAGTTCGCGTATCGATCAACACCTTGATAGCTACCTGGAAACGGCTCGGCATTTGGCTCAAGTTAATGGAGATGCTTTCGACTTGGGTTTGCTGAATCCGCAAGACTTAGAAGGTATTGGGCATTACTTTTGGAAGCAAATGCAGTTGTATAACGTTGGTTATATTAGCTTTGGCTCTAAACTAGGTGAATTCTCTGGCTCTGGATATTACATGAACAATGGTCGCATCATTGTTAATGATCTTTCCCAAAAGCGATACGGTAACAATGATACATACAACTACCAAACAGATAACCAAGGCAATCGTCTCAAGGTGATTAGCACTTTTACTGACTACAAATTTCAGAAAGAAGCTTGGTATGCAGAGACAGTCAAAGCTGGTAAACCTATATGGAGCCAGATTTATCAGTGGGAAATACCGCCATTTCCCCTAGCAATTTCTGCCAACCGTCCTGTTTATGATAAAAACAAAAACTTAATAGGTGTCATCGGTATTGACCAGCGTTTGTCTCAAATTAGTGATTTTTTGCAGCAGTTAAAAATTAGCCCTAACGCCAAAACTTTTATTTTAGAGCGCAACGGTTTAATAGTTGCCACCTCCAGCAGCGAGAAGCCTTACACAATGGTAGGTAATAAACCACAACGGCTAAAGGCAATAGATAGTAGTGACCCCTTAGTTCAAGCAAGCACAAAATATCTAACACAGCATTTCGGCGACTTTAGCAAAATCAAAAATAGCCAGCAGCTTGACTTTTTAGTTAATGGTCAGCACCAGTTTATTCAGGTAACACCTTGGGGGGATGAATGGGGGCTAGACTGGCTGGTGGTGGTTGCGGTTCCAGAATCTGACTTTATGGCAGAAATTAACGCCAACACCCGCAGTACGATTTTACTGTGTTTGGGGGCGTTGGTATTGGCAAGTTTGCTGGGCGTATATACATCGCGTTGGATTACCCAACCGATTTTACGGCTAAGTAAAGCCTCGGAAGCGATCGCATCCGGTGAGTTAGACCAAAAAGTACAAGAGTCAGCAGTCGATGAATTAGGGGTTCTTGCTCAATCGTTTAACCGCATGGCGCAGCAGTTACGCGAATCTTTCACTATTTTAGAAAAAAACAATCAAGAATTAGAAATTCGGGTTGAAGAACGTACAGCAGAACTGAAAGAAGCCAAAATCAAGGCTGACACTGCCAATTATGCTAAAAGCGAGTTTTTGGCAAACATGAGCCACGAACTGAGAACGCCGCTTAATGGTATTTTAGGCTATGCCCAAATTCTTCAGCGATCGCCAACCCTCACAGAAAAAGAACGCAACGGCATCAGCGTCATTCATCAGTGTGGTTCTCACCTATTAACTTTAATAAACGATATTTTAGACCTCTCGAAAATTGAAGCACAGAAAATGGAACTTTACCCTACAGATTTTCATTTTCCTGCCTTTTTGCAAGGTGTCGCCGAAATTTGCCGCATCCGCGCAGAACAAAAAAACATTGCATTTACTTACCAAGTAGAATCAGAAATTCCTCAAGGTATTCATGCTGACGAAAAACGTTTGCGGCAAGTGTTAATTAACCTACTTGGTAACGCCATCAAATTTACAGACAAAGGAAAAGTAACTTTTAAAGTAAAGTTATTAGCTAATAGAAAAGAAGAATTTCCATTTACCAAAATTCGCTTTCAAATTGAAGATACTGGAGTGGGGATGAGTCATGAGCAATTAAAGAAAATATTTTTGCCCTTTGAGCAAGTTGGTTCTGAATGTCGCAAGTCAGAAGGAGCCGGCTTAGGATTAGCAATTACGCAAAAAATTATCTCTCTCATGAAGAGTAGTATCTCAGTGCAAAGTCAGCTTGGTGAAGGCAGTATTTTTTCATTTGATGTCGAGTTATTAACAGCCCCCAATTGGTCAGAAACAGCCAAAACATTTTCAAATAAAATTATCATTGGTTTTTCTGGGAAACAGAAAAACATTTTATTAGTAGATGATAAATGGGAGAATCGTTCGGTTCTTGTCAATCTACTAGAACCAATTGGTTTTAACATTATCGAAGCGAAAAATGGTCAAGAGGGTTTAGATAAAGCCGTTGAGTTTCAACCAAACTTAATTATTAGTGATTTAATTATGCCTGTGATGGATGGTTTTAATATGATACAGCAACTGCGGCGATCGCCTCAGTTAAAAGAAGTCGTAATAATTGCTTCTTCTGCCAGTGTGTTTGAAACTGACCAACATAAAAGTTTAGATGCTGGAGCAAACGAGTTTCTACCTAAACCCGTGCAGGTAGAAACTCTGCTGGAATTATTACGAGTACATTTGAAATTGGAATGGCTTTATGAAAAAAACAACCAAGCCGATAATGAGCCAGATGAAAGTATTTCACCTACACCTGGCATAATAGTACCACCGCCCGCCGAGGATTTATCTCGACTGTACGATTTAGCTTTGAAAGGTCGCGTTAAAGCTATACAAGACCAAGTTGATAAGCTTGCACAATCAGATGAAAAATTGACTTTCTTTGCTCAAGAAATTATACAATTAGCCAATAAGTTTCAAATAGAAAAAATTCAAATCTTTATTCAGCAATATTTAACGAATAACCAAACTTAGTTAATATTTATTTATTTATTGTTATAAAAATATGCATTACTCCGAAAATAATATTATTTTAATTGTGGATGATAACCCCACTAACTTAGCAGTACTATCGGAAGCTTTGATTGATGCAGGCTTAGAAATTGCTGTAGCAACGAGCGGTGAAAATGCCCTCAAACAAAGCAAATATGACCCACCAGACCTAATTTTATTAGATATTCAGATGCCAGGAATTAACGGTTTTATGACCTGTGAGAAACTCAAGGATAATCCGCTAACTCATGACATTCCTGTGATTTTTATGACGGCTTTACATGATACGGCAGATAAAGTCAAAGGTTTTAATTTAGGAGCAGTAGATTATATCACTAAACCGTTTCAGCAAGAAGAAGTTCTCGCCCGTGTTCGCCTGCATTTAAAAATACGAAATTTAACCAAGAAGCTGGAAGAACAAAATATTCAACTTAAGCAATTCACAGAAGAGTTAGAGGATCGGGTAAAAGAGCGAACGGCTGAACTTTCTAAATCTCTAAATGACTTAAAAGAAGCTCAAATTCAATTAGTACAAAGTGAAAAAATGTCTGCTCTTGGTCAGTTGGTGGCTGGTATTGCTCACGAAATTAATAACCCACTTACTTATCTTTCAGGTAATGTTGACCACCTGGAAGAATACCTTCATGGTTTGCTTGAACACTTGCAGATATACCAGCAATACTGTAAACATCCAAAAATTGAGAATCATGCAGTAGAAATTGACTTAGAATTTATGGTAGAAGACATACCAAGAATAATTAATTCAGCTAAATTAGGAACGAAACGTATACGTGATATTAGCAATTCTCTACGAACGTTCTCCCGTGCTGATACTACTTATAAGGTGTTAGCTGATATCCACGAAGGCATCGATAGCACTTTGATGATTTTGCAACATCGTTTGAAAGGTAATGATATTCGTCCCGAAATTAAAATAATTAAAGAATATGGAAACTTGCCTTTGATAAAATGTTATTTAGGGCAACTAAATCAAGTATTTATGAATGTTATAGCAAATGCAATAGACGCATTAGATGAATGTAGTCAAGGACGCAGTTTTGAAGATATAGAAAGAGTACCTAATATTATTATTATAAAAACACAAGTTTCTCTAGATAATCAAAGCGTGATAATTAAGATTAAAGATAATGGCAAAGGTATATCAGAAAAAGTAAAATCACAAATATTTGATTATTTGTTTACTACTAAATCAGTTGGGAAAGGTACAGGTTTAGGCTTATCTATCAGTCGTCAGATAGTGGTCGAAAAACATGGAGGCTTTTTGAGTTGTGAGTCAGTCTTGGGAGAAGGGACAGAGTTAGCGATCGCCATTCCCATAACTGAATTTGTTGCCTCTTAATCTGGGGAAGTGCTGCTACTGATTTAATTTATCGCTTTGAGGACATCAGATGATGTGAATTATTAACTTGCATTCTGGTACAGAATTTGTCATTAAAATTCCGTGAAATAGTTAGAAATTGTTTTGCTGTATCAGGATTATCCGTTGTCGTTGTGTAGTTGCACTAGTGGTAAATCAGTTATTGTAGATAATTCTTGCAAATTGCTAACTTCAAAAGATTAGATAAAAACAGGTGCGTCTTCTTTTTTATAGCCGTTTGCGTGCAAAGTTGCAATTAGGGGTGTTGAGAGCGATCGCCCAATCGATTTAAAATATGAATGCAAAATGCTAATAACCCCATCCCAGCATATGGCTAGAATGGGGCCGCGACTTTGGTTCAATACTGTAGTTTGGGATACCTAAACGTAACTGAAGTTGCTACTGCCCAAACTTAGAATTGAGGGTGTCATTGCCAGCACCACCAAGCAGGATGTCATTCCCATTGCCACCACTGAGCAAGTCATTGCCGCCCTCAGCAAAGAATTGCACATCACCAAAGATTACGTCGTTGTCGTCTTCACCAAAGAGTTGGTCATCTCCACCGCCCCCAACAATGATGTCAACTCCAGAACCCCCAAAAACCCGGTCGTTGCCAGCAAGACTAAATATGCCATCATTGCCCTCCAGCCCGAAGATTATATCGGCATTATTGGTACCAACGATAACGTCATTACCAGACGTGCCATTGATGCTATTGGGTTGAGAAACTTCAAGCACAAGCGTCGAAATTGCGACTTCCCCTTGCTGGCGTGAGACTATTGGCTGGGTTTGAGCTTGCAGTTCCAGTTCCAGTTCCTCCACTAACTCTTGCGGAGGGACTATGGATCGCTCTGCGTAAGATTGCAGTTTCTGGAGTGAGTCTTTTAAAGCCATCAGTTTTCACCTTGTTGTTTAAAGAACTTATGTGGCAGAAGCGTTCTTATTACTGAGCTTGACCTTCAATAGAGCTAAACAATCGTACAATTTATCCTAAATACTACTTACGTACCCTTGAGTGTTAATTATTTATTTATATTTCTTTACGACACCAATACTCAGTAATTAAGTTTAATAATTAGTATAAAAACATAATAAAAAATCAAAGCCGTGCTACGTGAAGGCTCCTGTTATCCGTTGTTGCTAAACCAGATGCAAAGCCTTGGCGGTTAAACTAGAGTCTGAAATTCGTCTAAGTTATTGATGGAGATCAAGTCCGTGGAACAGATAGCACCTGAGGTTATGCAGCGGGTAGAGGAACTGCGACAACTACTACAACAAGCTAGCTATGCCTATTACGTCCTCGATTCTCCCATAATGGAGGATGCAGTTTACGATCGCCTATATCGAGAATTGCAAGAACTGGAAATTCAGTATCCAGAAGTTGTAACACCAGATAGTCCGACTCAGCGCGTGGGTGAGAAGCCAGCAACACAATTTACCTCGGTGCGGCACAACATTCCCCTATATAGTTTGGAGAATGCGTTTAATGTTGATGAATTGCAAGCTTGGGATAATCGTTGGCGGCGACAATCACCCGACACAAAGGCGGTAGAATATGTCTGCGAACTCAAAATTGATGGTAATGCTTTGGCTCTGACTTACGAAAATGGCGTTTTAGTAAGAGGAGTCACTAGAGGTGATGGAGTGACGGGTGAAGACATTACCCAAAATGTGCGAACAATTCGCTCAATTCCATTACGTTTGAATTTGCAAGGGTTAGAAAACGTTGAACGGGTGGAAGTTCGCGGTGAGACGTTTTTACCTTTGGAGGTGTTTAAACAAATTAACTCCCAAAGACTTGCATCGGGTGAGCAGTTATTTGCCAATCCTCGCAACGCTACAGCTGGTACACTGCGGCAATTAGACTCTCGCATTGTAGCTCGTCGGCAGTTAGATTTTTTTGCTTATACGCTGCACATTGCAGGGTTGGATGATGCGAGTATTGCTAATACTCAATGGGAAGCTTTGGAATTATTGCAAAAAATGGGTTTTCGCGTCAACCCAAATAAGCGTCTGTGTGCAACTTCGGCAGAAGTTGCTGAATATTATCAGCACTGGGATACAGAAAGGCTGAATTTACCTTACATGACTGATGGGGTGGTGGTAAAGCTGAATTCTTTTAAGCTGCAAGAACAGTTGGGATTTACGCAAAAGTTTCCTCGCTGGGCGATCGCACTGAAATACGCAGCTGAAGAAGCACCCACCCGCGTAGAAAATATTGCGGTCAATGTGGGTAGAACTGGCGCTTTAACGCCATTGGCAGAAATGCGCCCAGTGCAACTTGCAGGGACGACGGTATCCCGCGCTACTTTACATAATAGCGATCGCATTGCCCAATTAGATATCCGCGTCGGCGATACTGTCATCGTCCGCAAAGCTGGGGAAATTATCCCAGAAGTGCTGAGGGTACTCAAAGAACTTCGCCCCACGGACACAAAACCGTTTGTTATGCCTACTCATTGTCCAGTATGCAACCAGCCTGTGGTGCGAGAAACAGGTGAAGCGGTTACTCGTTGTGTAAATGCTTCTTGTGCAGCTATCCTCAAGGGAGCGATAGAACATTGGGTAAGCCGCGATGCACTGGATATTCGCGGTATGGGCGAAAAACTGGTGCATCAACTCGTTGATAAAGGTGTGGTGCATTCCGTTGCTGATTTATATGAATTGACAGAAGAGAACTTTTATGCATTAGAGAGGATGGGGAAAAAGTCAGCAGAGAAATTGGTGAGTGCGATCGCTTCAAGTAAAAATCAACCTTGGTCGCGGGTATTATATGGTTTAGGCATTCGTCACGTTGGCAGCGTCAATGCCCAATTATTAACTGAGAAGTTTCCCACCGTCGAACAGTTAGCACAAGCAAGGCAATCAGATATCGAAGGAATTTACGGTATCGGTGCAGAAATTGCTCAATCAGTTTATCAGTGGTTCCACATTGCTGCAAATCAAACTTTAATTGAACGGTTGCAAGCTGCGGGGTTACAATTTGTTGGGGAAGTAACCGAGGTTGCAGATAAAAATCAAAAGTTTGCAGGGAAAAGTTTTGTAATCACGGGTACTTTACCAACTTTGAAACGGGATGAAGCTAAAGCTTTAATTCAGAAAGATGGTGGCAAAGTGACGGAATCTGTGAGTAAGAAAACTGATTATTTAGTTGTGGGAGAAGATGCAGGTTCTAAGTTGGAAAAAGCGCAAGAGTTGGGAATTAACCAGTTGAGTGAGTCGCAGTTGTTGGAGATGTTGGGGGAGTAATACTGAGAAACCCGGTTTCTCAAAGAAACCGGGTTTCTATAGTCGTGTGCTAATTAGTGCTGCTCAGGAAATTCGGTGTACCACTACCACCGTTACGACCAACAGCAGGAATTTCCAACAGCTTTTCTGTAGCTTTTCCGGTGCCGTCGTTGGTAACAGATGATGTGTCACCCGGATGTCCGTTGGGGACGAACAGTTGCGGATGGTCGAAGGGTGCTTTGTCCTGGCGGACTCGCTCATCGGTAAGCGATTTCATGAAGGCTACCAGCGCCTCTTTGTTCTCCTCGCTCAGATTAAGCACCCGGAGGCGAGGTTTGTTTTCGTCGTCCCCCGCGCCGCGACTGTAGAAATCCACCACTTGCCGCAGGGTCAACATTCCACCATTGTGCATATAGGGGGCAGTTAACTCCACATTGCGGAGTCCGGGAGCCTTAAAGACTGCGTCCGCTTCCGCTTTATCATTGGGACCAAAGGTGATATTGGGCGCTTCGCCGAAGACCTGCTGAAAGCTTCCCTGCTGGGCTAGCCGCGCTTCCGAGAGTGGGCGCGACACAGGTTGCAGCTGGTCGTCAGCGCCCACGCCCAGGTCTTCCAGCTCGGGTGTGACGCCGATTTTGAAGAAGCCGGTGTCTTCGATGGGGTTACCAGGTGCTGGCGAGCGTGTGAGTCGTCCGTTTTTCTGCACGTTGCTAACCGAAGCAGCGGTGAATTCTGCTCCTGCGTGGCAGAAGATGCAACCGTTGTTCAGGAAAAGATTGAGACCCTGCTGTTGCTGGGCAGTTAGGGCGCTAGTGTTCGGTTTTTGTTCCTGGAACTGATCAAAGGGTGTATTGTCAGAGACGAGTGTAGCCTCGTACATCTGAACCGACAGCCCGAAGAACAGCGGGAAGTTGTACTCCATCAGCGTGTACTCGTTGGTAGCCAAGGATTTATCCGGCTTCTTGACAATATTCCGTTGACCCTTCTCATCAATTTGGATCATGCGGTTAGACTTCCACCACTCTGACTTAAAGGCATCCTCAATCAACTTTTCGTAGGTAGCCGTCTTTAGACCGGGTTGAGAGACTCTGCTATCGCTACCTAAAACGCTGTCATCTGGATGTACAAGCTGCTTGCCTAAGGGACGAAGGGGAAGTAATTTCTTACCAGTTTTTCTGAGAGGCTTTTTGCCTTTAGAAGCACTCTTAGATTTCTTGTCGATGTCTCCGAACTTATCGCCAATTTCTTCAAAGGTGCGACCGTCGGCAGACTGCTCAAAGGAACTGAGTGGGGGACCGACTGCTTGGGAAGCTAAAGACGAATTGTTAAGGCTGATTTTCACCAAATTTAGTTTGGCGGGGTTGTCTGCCTTGCCGACAAAGGCATTCGGGTCTCTTAAGCCGAAGGGATTCACGCCGTTGAAGATGTCCTGCGCCCTTCCATCCCAGAAGTTGCGGAAGTTGTACACCGCGTTAATTACGGTCGGGGTGTTGCGCGGCTCGACTCGGCGCACATTTACGCCTCCGACGTTAAAGACCGGATCGGGCTTAAAGTTTACGTTATCCTCCGCCTTACCTGGTGTGACATCAACGAACTCTGCATTGAAGGCTCCTTGGGAGGAGGCGACATCGTTAATGCTAGACAAAACGGTACTGTCCGCTTTATTCGGGTCTAACAGCTTGTGGAAGGGATAATCTTCTGGCTTTAGTTGATAGTTCGGTGCGCCGCCAAGTTGGAAAGTTGCATCTGGGTTCGGAGTAACCAAAAGACCGGGATTTATTTGATTTTTGGATCTGTTGTCGGCTCCCGCATGAAAGTGACAACTAGCACAGGACAACAAGCCATCGCTGCCGACCTGCATATCCCAGAAAAGGGATTTTCCTAGCTTAATCGCCGCTGTTTTGTCCTTAATGAAGTCTGAGAGATTGTTCGGTTCAGGAACCTTCACGGTTTTGAGCGAAGGCGGAGGTGTAATCTGCGCGGACACAGTATGTCCACTTATAACCGCTGCAATAACTATTACCGCAATTGTTATAGCTTTTGAATTCTTTGATACCAGTCGGGTAAGGTTGACAAACTTAAATCCCCTACCTGAGGCTAGTAGTAAGTAAAGTAAAAAACTTGCAAAAAGTAATACTAAAATCAGATTAAGTAGTATAGCCATGATGGCAACTCCTTTTCCGATGTAATCAATACATAAATATAATCAAACTGCTTGTAGCCCAAAAAGATGAGAAATATAAGTATTACGTAAAATAACTTATTACTTCTTAGTGTAAAAACGCTAAACTACTGAAGCTGAGTTGGAGTAAAAGATAAAAGTAAATTTTTCTTTTTTACTTGAGAAAATCTTTTAGCATAGCCCAGAAGCAGTCTAATTATGGATTAAAAAAGTCTTTGGTGATGCTATTACTAAGTGAACAACCCCAATTAGGAATAAGGCAAAGTATGAATAACAAAAATAAAGATAATTCAAGTCAGGATACAAAAGATACTGAAGCGAACATTATTTCTCAGGCATCTAATCAAGAACTGAAAGAAACTCCTAAAACACTTGACGTAGATGGTCATCGTCCAATTGACCCAAGTAGTATTCAGGTTCAGGATACTTATGACATAGATGGTGAGCGTCCAATTGGCAAGAGTAATTTTCAGATTTCTGACACTATTGAGATAGATGGTCAGCGTCCAATTGGTAAAAGTGATTTTGAGGATAATGATACCCTAAACGTAGACGGCAAGCGTCCAATTGACCCAAGTGATTTAGAAGTTGGGGATACTTATGATATAGACGGTGAACGTCCGATCGCTAAAAGTAATTTTCAGATTTCTGACACGATTGACATAGATGGTCAACGTCCAATCACCTCAAATAACCCGGAAAAATCCGACATTATAACGGATTATGTAGACTAGTTCTCATACTTGAGGAAGTGCGATCGCTTTCCCTTTGACAATCCCCCAATCAGGTGAAGCGATACTCATGATTGAGTCGCTTCTCTGCGAGACGCTGCGCGAACGCGATCGCAATACCACTTCCCGTAGTATGCTTGTAGTTGCATACTACTAGGCGATAAAGATCATGACGCCTCAATTTGAATACAGCCAGAATGTCAACCCAGAAGATATTCAGCGGCTGGGTAATATTCTTGACCAGTGTTTTCTCGAATTAGGTGAAAGCAAAAGCTACTTTAACCGCATTGGTGTAGAAAACCTCCGCGTCATCCATCAAAATGAGCAAATTGCTGGGGGACTTGCGCTGATTTCGATGGCTCAATGGTGGGGTGGTGTTAATGTACCGATGACGGGAATTGCCGCAGTTGGCATTGCTCCAGAATATCGTGGAACAGGAGCTGCGATCGCCTTGATGCAGCACACTGTCAAAGAACTTTATGCCAATGGTGTGCCCATCTCCGTACTCTATCCAGCTACTCAACGCTTGTATCGCAAAGCAGGGTATGAGCAAGCTGGTACTACTTGCATTTGGGAAATTCCGGCTCAGAGTATCCAGGTTCGAGAGCAACCGTTACCTGTCAAACCTGTAGTTCCTATCAATCTTGAAGTATTTCATGACTTATATCAAAAGCAGGCAAGACTTAACAATGGGTATTTAGACCGCAATCAATTCATCTGGCAAGAAGTCAGCCGACCATTAGAAAAACAAACGCCATACGCTTATATTATTGGGGAAGCAAACCAACCTCAAGGCTATATTATCTTCAGCCAACACCCAGACAAGGATGGTGCTATTCTGCGAATTCGGGATTGGGTAGTCCTGACAACTGCTGCTGCACAAAGTTTCTGGTCTTTTATAGCCAATCATCGATCGCAAATTGACAAAATATTATGGAGGAGTTCTGCGGTTGACTCTCTAAGTTTGATACTACCAGAGCAAGCTGCCAAGGTAAAGTATATGAGCCGTTGGATGCTGCGCGTGATAGATGTAGTCAAAGCGTTAGAAAAGCGGGGTTATCCAACGAAAATTCAAACTGAACTTCACCTAAAAGTAGAAGATGACTTAATAGCTGAAAACAACGGTAAGTTTATCTTATCTGTTGCCAACGGACGCGGTGAAGTCACAAAAGGCGGAAAAGGTGAATTGCAGCTAGATATCAGAGGGTTAGCACCCCTTTACACAGGTTTATTTACACCGCAACAATTGCAAATAGCCGGAAAACTTCAAGGTACAGAAACATCTCTAGATACAGCTACACAACTATTTGCAGGTTCCTCCCCTTGGATGGCAGATTTCTTCTAAGGGGGAGTGGTTAGCGGTTAGTAGTTAGTGCTTAGTGGATAACTGTTAACCGTCAACTAACTACTAACAACTACCAACTAACAAGTAACACCCAACAACTAACAACCAACAAAATCATGCATCAAAGTTCAGGTCGCTGGCGTTTAGGACTTTTGCTATCGCTTTTGACCGCTTTTTTATGGGGAATTCTACCAATTGCTTTGGCGGTAACATTGCAAGTGCTTGATGTTTACACCGTCACTTGGTTTCGCTTTATCGTCTCGTTTGCATTGCTTGCGGTTTATTTGGGGGTTCAGGGGAAATTACCGACTTTAACACAACTGCGTTCTGCTTCTTGGAAATTGTTAGCGATCGCTATTATCTTTTTAGCTAGTAATTACGTTCTTTTTTTGCAAGGTTTAGCGTTAACATCACCCGCTAATGCAGAAGTTATCATTCAGTTAGCGCCGGTGTTATTAGGTTTCGGTGGTTTAGTTCTTTTTCACGAACGTTATATATTACGTCAGTGGCTTGGTGTCAGTGTACTACTTGTTGGTTTTTTGTTGTTCTTTCATGAACAACTAAATAATTTAATTACAGCGCGTGGTACATATTTTTTAGGTACTAGTTTAATTGTGCTGGGAGCAATCGCATGGGCTATTTATGCTTTAGCACAAAAACAATTATTACAATCTCTATCTTCTGCCAGCATAATGCTAATTATTAATGGCGCATGTAGTTTATTATTCACTCCTTTTGCTCATCCGAATATAATTTTTACACTCGATTTGTTGCATGGGGGAATGTTGTTTTTTTGTGCTTTGAATACTTTAATTGCTTACGGTGCTTTTGCAGAAGCATTAGAGCATTGGGAAGCATCGCGGGTTAGTGCAGTATTGGCTACGGCTCCGATTGTTACTTTAATATCAGTTGAAGTTGTATCCTTTGTGGCAAGTAATTTAATTCCACCAGAACGCCTAACTTTGACTGGTATAGTTGGCGCGGTTTTGGTTGTATCTGGTTGTGTAGCGATCGCTTTGGGAAAATCCAAGTAATCTAAGTTTTTCTATAAGTAAATTTACGGTAGATTCAAGCAAATTAATTTCTTCTTCATTGTTGCATTTGTCATACTGAAGCGGGTCAATTTATTATTTGTTATGATGTCATAGCTACCGTAAAATTGTTAATTCATGTCTTGCGGAGTAAGTAATTTGACTTATGTTAATAACTCTGAAGAAATTTTATTTTGAATTTCTTAAGTAGAGAAAAAAACAAAAATCAATACTTTTGAGGCGAATCGAATTTCAAAGATCCAGGGTGTCCGTAACTACCAAAGCTAACGCCTCGCGCTCACAACATCACCTACAAGATCGTTGATCGATGAACAGCTTGTTTGGTAATTGGACCAGCACCCTGAGAAAAAACTTTCTATGGCTGGTTCTCTCGACGCTGCTGCCTACACTTGGGATGAGTAATTCAGCACAGGCAGCAGAGCGAATTTATGCATCTTACTCGGCTCTAGAGCGTTCTATTTCCATTAATGCTTTGGAAGATTACGCGAAAAAGGGTGTAATTGACGACGATTTGGCAGTTTATCAGCAATATGTGCAACCACAAAAGCTTCAGGAGTTGCGTCGGGCTTTACTGACGCCTATCAAAGTTAACTCGGTAGCGGTTTCGCAATTTCTCTACACACCCCAAGGAAAATTTCTTCTAGAAAGGTTGGGAGAAATCATTAAAACTGAATCTCGTGAAGCCAAACCAAGTTTTCATGCTTTACGTTCAGCGCTGATTTTAGCTTCTGCGGAACCGTCCGGCTTAACGTTATTAAATTTGTTACGAAAGTATCCCAGCCCTAGCATTCACATTGATTTGGCGCGTAGCCTGGGGATAGCAGGAGAACTGGAAAAACTTGTTAGTGAAACTAATCGAGCGATCGCCGCAGTTTCCCAAAAGTCTAATACAGAAGCCGCTATCATTCAACCGTCGGTAAATTTCTCACAATTGCCAGATTTACGCCGCAAGGGACAGTTTGCAGTCAAGAATAAAGAAACACTAAAGATTTTTGACTTAGCGCGCAATCGGCTTTTACTGACTGATGTTTATCTTCCCAATGTTTCCACACCTGCACCCGTAATTGTTATATCTCATGGTGTCGGTTCAGACAGCGGTAATTTTGAATATTTAGCGACTCACTTAGCCTCCTACGGATTTGCTGTCATCGTTCCCAATCATCCGGGTAGCGATGCGAAACAATTGCGATCGCTTTTGGATGGACGCGCTAGTGAAGCGGCAAAACCACAGGAATTTGTTGATCGTCCTTTAGATGTCAAACATGTACTTGATGAATTGGAGATGCGGAACAAATCCGATTCCCGATTTAAAGGACACCTAAATCTGCAACAAGTTGGTGTAATTGGTCAATCCTTTGGTGGCTACACAGCATTAGCCTTGGCTGGTGCGAAAATAAACTTTCAGCAACTAGGAAAAGACTGTACTAAACAGGCGCTTAAAGATACTTGGAATCTGTCTTTATTGCTTCAGTGTCAAGCTTTGCAATTGCCAAATAACCAAGACTATAAGTTGCGGGATGAGAGAGTTAAAGCAGCGATCGCTCTTAATCCAATCACTAGCAGTATCTTCGGAGAAGCTGGCTTAAAGGAAATTCAAACTCCCGTAATGATTGTTGGCAGCAGTGATGATACCATTGCACCAGCTTTATACGAACAAATTCTGCCGTTTTCCTGGATTGCTAATACCCAAAAGTACCTAGTTGTGCTTGAAGGTGGAACCCACTTTTCTACAATTGGCGAAAGCAAGAGTAGCAACCAACAAGTAGGATTACCTTCTGAGATAGTTGGGGACAACCCAGCACAAGCGCGTCAGTACTTGTTACGTATGAGTTTGCCTTTTTTTGAAACTTACGTAGCACAAACCTCAAAATACATTCCTTACCTAAACGCTGCTTACGTCAAAACCATTTCTAATCAGCCTGTAGGTTTAAGTCTTGTCCAGTCATTGACAACAACCGAGTTGGCACAAGCGCTAAATGGTCAGGTGAAAGAAGTAAAACCGTAAATTTGTTAGTTGGAGCATTGTTGGTTCTGAGTTGCCTGACATATTGTGGCATTATCAATTAGTCTTCTGACCCGCCAGGAATTTAAATTCCTGGCTAATAGCCAAAGTCCATTAAAATGGACTGAAATTATAAAGTAAGTTTTTAGTCCTCTAAAGAGGACTTTTGCTATTAGCCAAGGATTTTAATCCTTGGTGGTTGTTGCGACTAAACTACCATTACTCAAACTCCGCTCCTATTAACCACGCTCCTACTAACCAATTTCAAAATCTGTGCAAGGCTTTCTAAATCTCAACAAACCATTAGACTGGACATCTCACGACTGCGTAGCGAAGACGCGCAAACTTTTACGTCTCAAGCGCGTGGGACACGCAGGAACGTTAGATCCAGCGGCTACCGGGGTGTTACCAATAGCACTTGGTAAAGCCACAAGATTATTGCAATATCTACCAGGAAATAAAGCTTATAAAGCCACAATTCGCTTGGGTGTACGTACTACAACTGATGATTTAGAAGGTGAAATTATTGCATCTGTTGCTTGTGCAGTCAGTTTAGCAGATGTGGAAACTGCACTTAAACAATTTGAGGGAAAAATTCAGCAAATTCCCCCAAGTTACAGTGCAATTCAAGTTGAGGGGAAACGTTTGTATGATTTGGCACGTAAAGGCGAAGCAGTGGATGTGCCGGCGCGAACAGTTGAAATTTTTCAGATAAAAATTTTGGATTGGCGATCCGGTGATTTTCCCGAATTGGATGTAGCGATCGCCTGTGGATCTGGTACATATATTAGAGCGATCGCTCGCGATTTAGGTGCAGTTTTACAAACTGGTGGTACTCTCGCTGCCTTGACACGCACTGAAAGCAGCGGTTTTCACTTAGCAGACAGTCTCACTTTTACCGACTTAGAAGCAGGAACCTTTCAACCAACTCCCCCGGATGCACCTTTGCAGCATCTGCCATCTGTTAGTTTACCAGCAACATCTGCTCAAAAATGGTGTCAAGGACAGCGCATTCCTTTCATGGATATTGCTGGCACAGTGCGAGCCTACGATGAAGACGGGGTTTTTTTAGGAATTGCCCAAACCGAAGCCGATGTATTGATTCCCACAATGGTGTTTGAGCCTATTTCTTAGACCTTCCATGAACCCCTACCCAACACCCGCGATCGTGCCGCGTTGTGCGTACCAAGCACCCCTACGCAGACTATAAAAATGGTTTTCAGCCTGCGTAGGCAGGCTTTGTTCGTAAGCCCCAGGCTTCCAGCCTGAGGGCTTCCAGGATTTGAAAACAATCCCTAGTCCTGAAGTATGACACCCTGTCTTTTGACATATTTTTGCGACACAAGTAAAAATCACAAATGATTGGTGTTTTTACTTAGTGTGAGGAAACAGGGTGACAAGGTATTTTCTTTTGCTTCCAGTTGCAGTAGTCAGTTTATTGACTGCCTTTCCCAGTGTAGCTGCGGTTAAACCATCTCAGGTAATTTCAGACATTCCTAATTTAAGCGAAATCAAACTACCTTTAACTGAAGCTAAATTATTAACTCAACCAGATAAATTAGATAAACTTAGCCAGTCACCACCAACAACTGAACCAGAACCAGAAACCACCGATGATGCGGATATTAACATCGAAGTGACTGGCGAAGAAGATACTCAGCCTCAATCTACTCCAGTTTATGTAATAGATAAAGATGAAATTGAAAAACAAGGTGCTAATAGTGCAGCCGAAGTATTAAGAGGTTTACCCGGATTTGCTATTAACGATGTAGGTTATGGCGCAGATATTCACACCGGAACCTTCTATCGAGGACAGTCAATTAATCAGTCTGTATTTTTGCTAAATGGCAGACCTATCAACAGCAATATCAACACTTATCATGGCAACACTGACCTCAATAGCATTCCCGTAGAATCGATTGAGCGAGTAGAATTATCTAGTGGTACAACTTCCACATTATATGGTTCAGAAGCCGTTGGCGGAGTAGTTAATATCATTACCAAACAAGGTGAAGGTCCACCCAGATTCAGTGGTTTAGTCCAATATGGTTCTTATGGTGAAGAAAACTATCGCAGTAGCTATGGTGGTGCTCTTGGCTCAGTAAAATTTAATATAGGCTACGAAAAATACGACGCAGAAAACGATTATCAAGTACCTGTTGGGGCTGTAAATCGTGATGCCAATGGACGGTTTTTTAATGGAGATACCGCTACTAGCAACTACTTTGGTAATATTACCTTAGATGTAGATCCAAAAAATACTATCAGTTTTGATACTAATATAATTAGCAGTCGCCGAGGTTTAACTTATTTTGGTTTCCCTCTCCAAAGAGACAGACTTGACCACGATGTATTAAACGCTGGTTTATCTTGGAAAAGTCAGCTTGGTAATGGTAAAGATTCTATTCTTAATGCCACCATCGGCTACGCTCAAGATTACTTCAGCACTTATGGTCCAAGTGGCAGTACTTCTTCTCGTCAAGCTTCATTAAATTCTCAAGGATTGACTGCTAGAGTAGAACATCAGTGGCAATTCGATCAGAATAACCTTCTGCGTTGGGGATTAGATTTAAAAAATAGCAACCTTGAGGGTGATGTACTTAGCAATGTTGCCGATCGAATTCCTTTTAATGGTAATGAAACTAGAGATAGATTTCAAACAGCGATATTCGCCTTAAATACTTGGAATTTAACAAAAAATTTCCAAGCAGATTTAGGATTTCGACAAAACTTTAATAGTGAGTTTGGTAGTTATCTTAACCCTAGCGTGGGTTTAAGATATGCCCCTAGCGAAAATATTGCAGTGCGTGGAAGTTGGGCTTCAGTGCAGCGCAACCCAGGTATAGACCAATTATATGTTTATGATACCGTTCATGGCTGGTTGCCCAACCCCAACCTCAAACCAGAAACTGGTTCTTCTTGGACAGCAGGAGTTGATGTCAAATTATCTAATAATTTAACAGGACAATTTACTTACTTTGCCAGTAGTTTAGACGACCGTTTAGCAGTAAGCGGAGGGAAGTGGACTAATATTGGATTAGTAAATACAAATGGTTTAGAAGCAGCTTTACGGTTGCGAATCGCTCGTGAGTGGTCAACTTTTCTCAACTATACTTATACTGATGCCCGCATCGAATCAGGTCTAGAAAAGGGATTGCAATTAGGCTTCGTTCCCTACTCAGTAGCACAAATGGGTCTAGGTTATGAATCCAACGGTTGGCAGGTTAATCTGATTGCTAGTTACAACAGTGGTTCGCGCAGAGCCTTTTTTACGCTACCTGGTCAGTCTACCACAGATTTCTCACCCTCTTGGTTGAACTTGGATCTTGGTGGTAGGATTCCCATAACGAAAACCTTAGGGCTAAATATTTTTGTAGAAAACTTAGCTGATGTTCAGTATGAAAAAGCCAATCGCGTTTATCAACCCGGACGCACCTTTAGAATTGGTGTATCGTCGAGTTTTTAATTAAGCAACTCTATGAGAGCCAGAATTGAAAACAGCGTACTTTTCTTGCACCATGAGGACTTACCAGAATTTAAAAAAGGTGGTTCTGTGGTGAGGAATTCTTATTTTTGGGCGTTGCGTTCAATCGCAGGTCGTGCTACACGTTATCGTGATTGGGAATATGAATCTGAGGTTTGGATAGCCCTATCGCGGATGCTTTTATCCTTTACCGAATCGGGTTATTTAGGCTTAAAAGAAACCACCCTCGAATTTCCTCTATCTCAAGGTGAAATTCCCGACGTGCTGCGGTCTGTTTCCACATGGGAATAGTTTTTCTCGTAGTGAGCGCTACCCTACGGGAAAGCTTTCCTGCGGAACGCTCCGCGAACGCTAACAGCGCTCAAATAGCATAGTACCTTATGAAGAAATAGCGCTTCAGCGCTAACTACAAACTATATATCTACCTATGAGCAAAATTGAAGAAGCACAAGCTGCGTATCAAAATTTTACAAATCAGTTTCAAAGTCTAATTCTCAGCACAGTTAGCGAAGAAAATCAACCTAACGCCAGTTACGCACCTTTTGTTATGGATGAGGCAAAAAACTTTTATATATTCGTTAGCGGTCTTTCGCCTCACACGCGTAACTTGTATGCTAATTCTCAAGCTTGCATTCTCTTTATTGACGATGAATCGAAAACCGAGCAAATCTTTGCTCGTCGTCGTTTAACTTTTGATTGTTCTGCAAGTTTAATTGAAAGAGAAACTTCAGAGTGGAATCAAATTGCCGATCGCTTTGAAGAACGTTTTGGAGACATGATCCAAGTCTTTCGTGGCTTGGCTGATTTCCGCATCTTTAAGCTTACACCTCATGAAGGACGGTTTGTAGTTGGCTTTGGTGCGGCTTATCAAATAACTGCTGATGATTTTAATAGTTTAAAGCATATTAAAGGTTAGTTTGTAGTTAAAGGAATTACGTTATTGTATAGGCGATCGCTTGGCTTCACACAATCTCAAGTCTGACGAAATCTTGCTAACAACTCCTCACGAGATGATTGCAGCAAAAAACGAGTAAACTCTTCTGGTGGTAATACAAGCATTGGCTCAATAATTGCTACTAACTCCTCATCCAATGTCCCAAAGCGGACACGCAGCAAGTTTTCTATTGTGATACGACGTTCCGTCTGAATACCTTGCTGCATACCTTGCTGTTGTCCTTCTTGTCTTGCCTCTGCTAGCCGTTGTTCATCAGGACTTACGCAACTGGCATAAAGCGCGAGTGGGCAGACAGGGCAAACACATCTGAACATGACAAGCGCGGGGGTAGTGCGAGGGATTTGCGCTTCAAGGCATTCTCACAGACAGGCGATCGCCATGCGGCAACAGGACTTACGCAACTGGCATAAAGCGCGAGTGGGCAGACAGGGCAAACACATCTGAACATGACAAGCGCGGGGGTAGTGCGAGGGATTTGCGCTTCAAGGCATTCTCACAGACAGGCGATCGC
>JAESGY010000033.1_pt1 | contig 149546 bp, 146 predicted proteins | sample 9269841 | NCBI WGS metagenome assembly JAESGY01 (sample SAMN17022865, study PRJNA683097) | algae metagenome | isolation source: Spirirestis rafaelensis WJT71-NPBG6 and co-occurring heterotrophs from... | place: USA: Pinto Wells, Joshua Tree National Park, Colorado Desert, CA | collected...
TCGGGAACTGCTCCCATAAGTTCGGGAACTGCTCCCATAAGTTCGGGAACTGCTCCCATAAGTTCGGGAACTGCTCCCATAAGTTCGGGAACTGCTCCCATAAGTTCGGGAACTGCTCCCATAAGTTCGGGAACTGCTCCCATAAGTTGTGAAACCGTTCCCGTAAGTTAGGGAACCGTTCCCGTAAGTTGTGAAACCGTTCCCGTAAGTTAGGGAACCGTTCCCATAAGTTAGGGAACCGTTCCCATAAGTTGGGGAACCGCTACATTTGAATTCAAAATTCGCTCATTCATTACCCGCAACTTGGGTTAGTACGATTCTATTCAGACACAGTAGTTGCACCGACTGCCATTACTGGAGACCATTCACTGACGCGGTTGCCATCTAAGACAGCTCGCACTCGATAACCAAGCTGAATCTTATGCATCAACAAGATTAGTTCACGGTTGAGTAATCCTTGCGATTTTTGGTTTTCATTAGATGCAGCTTGTATACGAAAGCAGCGATCGCTTTGACGTTTCAACTTTGGAGATTTCCCTTCCATAAGCACCGTTTGCAGTTCGTATTCTTTAGCTTCAGGATATGGTTTCCAGCAAAGTTGCCAGTAAGTTGACCAGCGAATTAACTCTGCTGGTAATTCTTGGACTTCATCCGACAATGTAGAAACAAGTCCGGTGACTGGAGGTTGTACCGCCTGAGGCTGATTGGAGGTGATGTCAGCATTTACGGGGTCTATAAATCCAGGTTGCCCAATGTTCTGTGCGGCTAAAGATGAACCGTCATCAACACTTAGTATCAGTCCAAATATCAAAGTGAACAGCAGAATCAATCGTAGGCATTGTAATAGCACTACTGGCAATCTTTTCAAATTCATCATTATGCAAAAGTTAATTGCTTACCACTCCACAGGTAAAATCAGATTGCCGTTGTCAGCATAGATTGTTCGAGAACGGATCTCTGTTCTGGGAGCTAATGTAGAGTTGAAGACTGCGCTTCTTTGCCCAACTGCTGATCTTTCGCCGATGACTGAGCGGAAGATAACGGAGTTCGGTGCTAGCCCTACGGAATTACCTACGCTGGTCTCAGGGCCATTAGCAACACCATTGACAACCTGTCTACCGCCATGAACTAGAGCACGAGGTCCATAGCCAATACCGTTACCAAGAGTCAGGCTATTTGCTTTTAAAGCGTGAAAGACAACATCGTTTGCCATACCAGCAATTTCGCCGACATTAAAAAGTCCACCCTCATCAGCACGCAGCGAAATTCTACTACCTATTTTGTTGGTGAGGGTTGCTAAAGAATCTTGCAGAACGATATTGCCGATGATGCGGTTACGGAAGTTTGGATCACGAGTCGCAATTCCACCTATCTGTGGCAGACCTCCGGGGTTAAAAAATGTGACTGGAGCATAATTTATCCCTTGTACGTTTGACGAGTCTGCTCTGGCTAATTCTGTGTAACCTTTGGCAAATGCTTCATTGACTTCAATGATGCCTTCCATTAATGCAACGTCGGCTTGTGTTAGGTCTGCCACCTTCCCCAAGCTGCCGCTACTAGCTTCTAGGTTAGTTGTGACGTTTTTACCAGGCAGGACAACTTTACCAGCAGGTAAGGTAACACCAGGACCAACCCGCGCTAGAAAGGTGACTACTGTGTTTCTTTCTACAGTTGCACCATCTATTTCACAGTTGAAGGCGAGAAATGTCTTTGCAATATCGTTGTTGAACTGAGTATTGGTAACTGGGTCGGTAAAAGGCCCAGTTGAGCCTTGAGTACCGATTTTGGCTGCACCTTTAACAACAGCCATGTGTGCCATAATCACACGCTCGCCAATTTGTACTCCCGTTCCCGAAGCTATGATTTTTACCTGGTCTTGGGCATTAGAACCTGCCGCGATACTAATAGGGGCATTAGTAGCGTCTAACTGGGCAAATGGGGCGACGTAGACTTTTTCGCCCAAGGTTATATTTGTGGGATTGGTGATTGTTGCTGTTGGGTCAATGAAACTAGCTGACTCGGAAGGTGCTGTACTTGGGCATATAGGTAGGTTTCCCACAGTTGGATTACACGTTCCTCCAGCGGCTACTGCGGGTTGTATATATATCTGTGTGCTGATGGCAAATGCTAGGATAATAGCAGTTAAGGCACTAGAAATTGTGCGAGGTTTGAACATAAAAAGAAAAGTCCTCACGGGTTATGGAATATTTGGCTATGGGAAAATCTGCGTTGATGAATGACAGATGTATTGAGGCGATATCTGGCGACAAGACGCAGAGCGTCTACGCAGGTGTATAAATTACCAAAAAACTACACTGCAAAAGCCTCTATTTAGACTCTTTTTCTGTTTAGGTATGAGACAAAGAATTAACCGCCCCAAAAACCTGCCAATTTGAAGAAGATGTTTAAGACAAGCGATAATAAAGGCTGCAAAAGCGGGACTGAAATTGTCGTTGTTGCCCCAGCAACCGCATCATTGTAGACAGTCTGCCAAGCTTCTGACCCGCTAGTTGATTGTCCATAGACTTTTGTACTCACGGCCAGCGTGAAGCCTAGTACAGTTAAACCAGCTAGTATTGTGCGACGTTTAAACATTATTCGTTGATACCTAATAGTTCGCCAAGTTTCTTTGGCAGGATAAAGCGAAAAGTTAAAGGAAACGCAGCTTAAACTTTTCGGTTTACCTGACCTAATAATCGTCAAATTTAAGTTAATGAAGCACTAAGTGGTACAAACCTTAAACCTTCATTAAGATTTTATTGTACTCTTACTTGCTGCTTAATACTAGAGCTTTTGATATTGATAAAATTTATGGTGGTGATAGAAATGTTGGTAAATACGCAGGGATTAAACCCGGATTTCTCACAAAGAGACAAAAAAAGAAAAAGCCGTCCTAAAAAGACGGGTGCGACTCGTTCGCTAGAAACCAAAACTAGCAATAGATTGGGGGATTAGCGGCAAGGAGCCACTGGAGCGAAAGCTCTATGAACCTTGACAACTCAATGTTCGTGTAGGTGAAATTCCTACCCCTTGTGGTGACAAACGGTGGAAACGGCAATCTCTCAACTCAACTAAGTACCCATGCCAAGGGTCAATCTGGAGAGGAGCCGGATGAGCGGAAACTCTCACGTCCGGTTCTGAAGCCGAGCATGGGGGGCGACCTCCATGCTTAGGTTAACGGTTTCTACCCATAATTTTCGATGATTTACCGAGGACTTTAGGCACTTTATCTTAACCTCTCACGAATGGTGCCTACCTACTTAACGCACCTTATCAAGATAATAGCTGACAACGCATACCGAAAATTAAAACTTTTATAATCAGCCTAATATTTACTTTTCCAATATTGAGCAACTCGCTTTTGCCACTCTTGCCAGTAATTATCCATTACTTCTGAATCAAAGCAAAATATCTCAGCCGGCATTTCTGGAATCGCTACCACTAATAATGCATGATTTAACTTAATATCATAATCTCGATAATAATCGTTTACGGCTCCCATATACGCTGCAAGTTGCAGTGGATACTCATATAAACGCTCAATTGAATTTTTAGGTTTGTCTGCTGTTTTCCACTCACAGATGCAGGGAATGCCTTTATAACTAGCAACACAATCAACTTTACCTGAATAGCTCAAATCGTAGTGAAAAACTGAGCCTTCAATCAGTTTCACTGTCTCAATTTCTTCTAAAATCGGTTTGATACTCTCCCAATAAGGAAGACTCGCTTCCGGACAAACAGGATTTTGACCAAGTAAATAACGCTCAATTTGTTTGTGAGTTTGAGTTCCCCGACGACTTGCGGTTGTAGAAATGCGGGTAGCTTCTTCTGTACCTACACGCGCTTTCCAGTTGAATAGTCTGTCACGTTCTTCTTTTGGTTTGGTGGCATTAAGTATAGTTGTGACACTAGGAAAGCGACTTCCTTTGGCATCTACATAATATTGTTTACCATTTTCCCGGACGGATTTGGCATTAATACGGGGTAGTAGTTCGGTATCAAATGGCATCATTTGAATTTTATTCTGAGAAAAAATTAGTTTTTTATGCCTTAAGGCTTACCTCTAATACCAGAGGTAATATTCACCCATGTTAAGTAAAGTTGTAAGGGAAATCACTTTTTCTCTTTCTTGTGCGCCCTTGCCCTTTTCGTAAATAATTGCAAGAGGTATATGTACACTAACTTACTCTTAATATTTCTCAATATTATTTTGCTTTTTTGCATCATTTGCAAGAAGGATAAATCATACATGAAAATAATAATATCTTTTAACAGAAAAGAGAACTTATTGACAAAGCTAGTATATTAAAATACATTTATTAGCTATCACACAGCTTATAATTACAGCAAATTAAAATAACTTGTTTATAGAGTAAAGACAAGTAATAAAAATTAATTTGGATAAAACTTATGAACAGCAAAATTATTGCAGCCTTGGCAATCATCGCAGGTGTTACAAGCTTAGGAAGTTCAGTTTACGCACAATCACCACCAACACAAAACTCAAACACAGGAGAATATAGGTTAACTGGTGATTCTCTCAGCGGAATTAATAATAGAACAGCACAGGACGACTACGGGGAATTTTTTGCACCAAGCAATTCTGCAAACGCTCCTGGCAATAATAGTAGAGAAACAATTGTACCTATAGGTGTTTTGCAAATCGGCGATGGTGTCCAACTAAGGAGATCTGACGAAGGTCTAACACTCACAGACACTCCGATTATTCTGCAACCGGCTCAGTCTGATAACACCATTAATGATGGGGTGCAAGTGCAGGTTGTTGGTCAATAGCATGGATTTTAAGCTTGTGGACTGGTGAGTCCCCACACTGCCAGGTTGAAACAAAAATCAATCCGGGCAATGTCTAACAGTGTTCAATTCTGTCTAGCTTTGTTCAAATCTTGTAGAGCGGATTATAGGCTGGTAGAATCAGATAGCCCCTCTGCCTTGCGTTGTTAAAAAGCAACTCAAAGACAGAGGGGACTTTATTTTGAGGCGATCGCCTCAAAAATAGCAAAGCAAAGATAAATTGCCAAAAACGCCAATTTGTAAACACTTTGCAGTAAAATTATTCCTTTAGATAGAGGAGGGCAAAAAAGATGACTCGTGTGATCATCGTGCGCCACGGTCAAAGCACATATAACATCGAAAAGCGTATCCAAGGTCGCACAGATGCGTCCACGATAAGCGAAAAAGGTCGTAACCAAGCCAGTTTAACAGGCAAAGCCCTCAGTAATATTCAATTTAATGCAATTTACAGCAGTCCTTTACGACGAGCGAAAGAGACAGCAGATATCATCCACAGTGAATTGACAAATAATTCTGGATCTGCTGTACCGCAAACCTCTGATAAACTGCTGGAAATTGACCTCCCTTTATGGGAAAAAATCCTCAGTGCTGATGTCAAGCAAAAATTTGCCGAAGACTACCGTACTTGGAAAGAACGTCCTCACGAACTGCGGATGCTAGTTCCAGAAACTGAGGGAACGAGAGAACATTTTCCGGTTTTGGCTTTGTATGAACAAGCGCGGGAGTTTTGGCAAGAAATTTTGTCTCGCCATCAAGGACAAACCATTTTGATTGTCGGGCACAACGGCATCAATCGGGCGCTTCTTGGCACCGCGTTGTCGATTTCTCCATCTCGCTATCATTGCATACAGCAATCTAACTGTGGCATCAGCGTTTTGAATTTCTCCGGGGGATTAGGAGAACCAGTCCAACTAGAATCGATGAATCAGACGCAACATTTGGGAGAAACTCTGCCTTCCTTGCGACCGAATCATCAAGGAGTAAGATTGTTGCTGGTGCGTCACGGTGAAACTGAATGGAATCGCCAAGGTAGGTTTCAAGGGCAAATTGATATCCCTCTAAACGATAATGGTAGGCTTCAGGCACAAAAAGCCGGCGAATTTCTTAAACAAGTGGCAATTGATTTTGCCGTTAGTAGTTCAATGCTGCGTCCTAAAGAAACAGCGGAGATTATTTTAGAGCATCATAAAAGTGTAAAGTTGGATTTACTTGATGGTTTAAGAGAAATCAGTCACGGACTCTGGGAAGGAAAATTTGAAAAAGAAATAGAGCAAGAATATCCGGGAGAATTGGAACGTTGGCGAACAATACCCGACAAAGTACAAATGCCGGAAGGGGAAAATCTGCAACAAGTGTGCGATCGCACACTTGTTGCTTGGCAATCTATAGTTGAAACAGCAATCTCAAATCAACTTCAAACCGGCTTAGTAGTCGCTCACGACGCTACAAATAAAACCTTGCTTTGTCATGTTCTGGGTTTATCATCAGAAAATTTCTGGAATTTCCGTCAAGGAAATGGCGCAATCAGCGTTATCGATTACCCTTCTGGACTCGATGGTTTACCAGTACTGGAAGCAATGAATATCACCGCTCACTTAGGTGGAGGCGTACTCGATAAAACCGCAGCCGGCGCACTGTAAAAAAGTTAGGAGTCAGGAGTTAGGAGTCAGGAGTTATGAATGAGGAATAAAGTTAGGAGTAATAAGCAAAAACTAAATAATTCTGCGCCTCCCTCGTAACTCCTCGTACAGACGTTCCGCTGTCCCGTCTCTACCTAACTTCGCGCCTCCTAATTCCTAACTGAAAATTTTTATGACTGAACTGCTGCAACAAGTACGAATTATCGACCCAGTTTCTGAAACTGACCAAATAGCTGATGTGTTGATTGCTGATGGTTATATCAGTTCCGTCGCAGAAAGTATTTCTGATATTACTGCGGATACTCAAATCAGAGATTGTCGGGGATTAATTTTAGGATCTGGGTTGGTAGATTTATATAGTCACTCCGGCGAACCTGGGTTTCAAGAACGGGAAACCCTTTCCTCGCTGTTGCAAGCCGCTGCTGCTGGCGGTTTTACAAGAATTAGCATTTTACCCAATACATCTCCACCGATTGATAACCCAAGTATGGTGGCGCACTTGTTGCAGAGGAAGGGACACGACAGGGGGAGCCGTGCGGAGGTCACGAACGTTGAGCAAAGTGGCGTGACAAGGGGACAAGGAAGAATTTCTCCCCCCTCCCCCCATCCCACCCTCCCCCCCTCCTCCCCTCCTCCCCTCCTCCACCTCTGGGGTGCTATTACTCAGCATGTTGCAGGAAAGCAAATGACCGAGTTGGCAGATTTGGCGGCTTCTGGGGTGGTTGGTTTTGCTGATGGCGAAGGCTTGGAAAATTTGGGGCTGGTGCGGCGAGTGTTGGAATATCTCCAGCCTTTAGGCAAACCGATCGCCTTTTGGTGTTGCGATCGCCTTCTTATGTCCAATGGTGTCATGCGCGAAGGACAAGACTCTATTCGCCTAGGTTTACCAGGAAATCCCGCTATTTCTGAAACTGCCGCGATCGCTTCTTTGTTGGAATTAGTCGCCGCCATCGGTACCCCTGTCCATATCATGCGCGTTTCCACCGCTCGCAGTGTCGAACTCATCGCCAATGCGAAATCTCAGGGTTTACCCGTCACTGCCAGCACTACTTGGATGCATCTTTTACTTGACACAAAAGTAGTTAAGAGTTATAATACAAGCCTGCGTTTAGAACCACCTTTAGGAACACCGAGCGATTTAGCCGCGTTGCGTGCAGCTGTGCGGATGGGAATTGTGGATGCGATCGCTATTGACCATACACCGCATACTTACGAAGAAAAAGTGCAAGCCTTTGCGGAAGCTTTACCTGGGGCAATTGGATTAGAGTTAGCATTACCGCTACTGTGGCAATATTTAGTAGAAAGCGGTGAATTTACAGCTTTGGAATTATGGAAAGCTTTGAGTAATCGTCCTGCGGAGTGTTTAGGACAAAAAATGAGTGCGATCGCTCCTGATAAAAAAGCAGAATTGACTTTATTTAACCCCCAAGAAAGCTGGAAAGTCAACAGCGAAAATCTCTACACTTTATCTAGTAATACACCTTGGTTAGGGCAACAGTTAACAGGTCGAGTAATACAAACTTGGTGTTAGTTGCGAGTCTCCCCTCCATAAATGCTCCAACAGAGCGAACAGATATGTTATGTCAGCAAAAGATAAATTTCACGATGTTGTAAAATTAGGCTTACAAAAAGATGGCTGGACTATTACAGATGACCCATTGCGTATAGAGTGGGGCTTGGTTGAATTATATATTGATTTAGGAGCAGAAAAGATTATTGCGGCTGAAAGAGAAGGGAAAAAAATAGCTGTAGAAGTTAAGAGTTTTCTTGGTCAATCAACTATTTCCGAATTTCATACGGCACTGGGACAGTTTATCAACTATCGGTTTGCACTTTCTCAAGAACAACCAGAACGCATTTTATATTTAGCGGTTCCATCAGATACCTATGAAACTTTTTTTAAGCTGCCATTTCCTCAGATGATAATTCAACAATATCAATTACGATTGCTAATTTATGACATCGAAAATGAGGTGATTGTCAGATGGCTAAATTAGAGGAATATAGAGAGTATATCAAGCAATTATTAACAGCATATAGTCACTATGAAAAATCTGATAGTGAAGTAGAAGCACAGACTATATTTGATACTGAACACGACCACTACCAGTTAGTATATGTGGGTTGGCAAAACAAGCGGCGTGTATATGGTTGTGTATTACATTTAGATATTAAGAATGGGAAAATTTGGATTCAGCATAATGGGACAGAAGCTAATGTTGGTGATGAATTAGTAGCTTTAGGCGTTCCCAAACAAGATATAGTGTTAGGATTTCACGCACCTTATAAAAGACAGTTTACAGATTTTGCTGTGGGTTAAGATAGTTGAATGGGGTTAGGCGATCGCTTAATTTGAGTTGAGTCTGAAAATCAAGCTGTTTTTGGAACTAGAAACCACTCTCAAAAGCGATCGCAGCAATTTGACCATCTGCAAATGATGGTGTTTTGCCAATACTTACCAGACGCGCTCTTTCTGTAGCGTGCCATTTAGCGGCGTTAGTATCGTATGGCAGTAATGGTATATTAGGCTCAACTACTTCTTGGAGATATTTTTCTATAGTTTGACGCTTTTTAGACTCTGGAAGACGGTAGCACCCGAAAAGTAGTTCATGATAAACAACAGTTGCTGTAGCTATTTCATTTTCATGTCGTCGCAGCATTTCGATAACATTGGAGTTGGGAATTGGGCGCAATGGCTCGGAAAGAATATTAGTATCTAATAAAAAGCGCAAGTTTACCAAATTACTTCACGTCCGGGTGAAGAATCTCGCACATCTGCAAAAACTTCGGGTTCAATACTTACTGCTTCTAATTCTTGTTCTTGGCGAAATTTTTCTAGGGATTTCCAGAATTGAGACTCACCACTCACGATTATTGTAGATTCGTCTAGAATCTCAATGACTATTTCTTGCCCATCAGGAATATTTAATTCCTGAAATATTTCTATACTATTTCTGCGCTTGATGCCTTTAATTTTCATAGTTTTTATTCTAGAAGTAACAATTTGCTTGACTGACAAATCTTGTGTGTTGCAGCCTAACCCACCCTGCAATAAATTGATTGCTCATAGCTCAAGTCTATTAAAGTAGACTAGGTATGCTTTTTAGTCTACTAAAGTAGACTTATGCTGTTAGCTTGGGAATTGATTCTCAAGCGGGGAAGATTTGTTGACCCAGTGCCAGGTAACGGAAACGTAGAAACCGCAATACTTTGTGGGGAATGACTTGTTTATGAATTTTTACAATTTACTGTAAGCCTTATATGTTACAGTTTACAAGTCTGGACGCGAGAGAAGAGAAAACACCACCAAAGCCCTCCCACAAAACGAAACGCTTCTCATAATACCTTTTAACCAGCATATAAAAGGGAGCAACGGGAAGGTGTCCAACGGTAGCATAAGTCTCAAAAGTGAGGTCTGTGTATTGTAGCCATTCGCCCCCTCTTTGCCAGCCGACGCGATCACCAAACTTTTCGTAGTCTTTACCTACACTTTCCCAAATGCGCTTTTGCACACTAAAGCCAAAGCGCCCATCACTGTATTTTACCCAAAGTTGGTCAATAGTGCGTAAGTCAGTGCAAGGAAAGTTTTCAATAGATTCGGGATCAAGCCAGCGTGCTTGTTCTCTGCCAGTAGCTTTGAGCATCACTGCCAGAGTTTCTTGATCTGCTTGTTTCCACTTTCCAGCTTTGAGTAAATCGCGCAACCGCGTATAGTCTACACCCTTCTCAGAACTGAGATTATCATTCTCCTGCGTTGGTTTTGTCGTGGTTGTTTGAATAGATTGTTGTTCTTGTTCTTGTTGTTTTTGTAACTTTCCCTGGTTAGCTTGTTGTTGCTTCTGTAACTCTGCTGATTTTTGATATTCCGCTTCTTTAGCAGATGTAATCTCTAACTCAATTGACGCTACATCCTCATCTCTGAGACCTAAAATATCCTGCTGATAATCTTTCAGTATCTTACGAGTATGCTCATCCAGGGGATATTTTTGCCCAACTTCCTCAACAAAAGCTTGTTTGTAACTTTCCAAGTTTGCAAACCGTCTACGGAAAGGTTCTAATACTTCGCTTTCTATTTGCTCGGCTTTTTCATCTGTGAGTCCAAATGTTTTCCGTTTCGGCTTTAAGATTAAGTAGGAAAGTTTACTAAGTTCACCATTTTGGGCATATTGTTCAACAAGCTTGCGATACTCTGCTTCTGCATTCTTGGGGGCATTAGCTAGTAGAATATTAAAGCCTTCTTTATCCAGAATGATCTCTGGCATCATCTTAGGCTTTACCGCTTGAACTTTTGCTTTAGCGTAAGCGTGCAGTTCCTGTACATGAATATTGCCATCGTTGTCTGTGTCTGCTGCACCTGTCTCAATTCCCTCAACTAAATACTGAGTGTAGAGCGAAAGCGGTAAACCTTCCTGCTCAAAAGATGTTTGAGTTGCACTCGAAGATGTGAGAACAACTCGTCCCTCCGCGCCTAACTGCTTCTTGATATTGACACCGACACTTTTTGTCCGCCAACCTTGAGCGATCGCCCCACTGTAGCAAGCATCCAAAATCAATACTTGCCGTTTAGCATAGCAATTATTTGATTGCCCTAGGATGAAACTTGCGTCTACAGCAGTAGCTTCAAAGTCGTCTTTAGCTGTAATCCGAGTTGTCAAATAAAGATGACCATCATCATTAGTAATACCATGACCAGAGAAAAATAATAATACTAAGTCATCTTTAAGAGCTTCTTTAAATAGCTTTTGAATTGCCCTTCGCATTTGGGTCTGATCGGGATTAAGCAGATGTTCGACTTGCTCAAAACCTCCCAAACTTGGGTTTTGCAAAACTCGCTGCATAGCTTCCACATCATTGAGAGGAGATGATAAGGCAGGTATCCCTTCACCGTATTCACTGACTCCAATCAGCAGCGCTATCTTCTTAGGCATTTCCTCCACCACCCATTGCTGCTAACAAGTCTTTTGCTATTCTCTCACTCTCTAATAGCTCTTTTCGGCTTTTTGCTTCAATGTTGACTTCTTTATCTCCAACTTTGACACTAATTTTCATCGGCTTGTCTGCCAAGCGATCGCCCAAAAAACCTAAAAAGCTTTTGACATTCTTCATGCTCACTTCAGCCGTAAGCACTCCGATCAAAGTGGCAAAACCTGGCTTGCTTCCCGCTTCCGGGTTCAAGTCTTCCGCACGGTCTGCCTTCTCTACCTCATCCAAATCCCGGATTTCCCGTAGCAGCTTGTTCGCTATTTGTTGTCGTCTCTCATCATCTAACTCTGGATCGTCAACGGCAAAGGTGAATTTAATAATCGGTTCGCCTGTCATTTTAACCTCCAAAGTTCCGTTATCTACATGCTAATAGATTACACTTTCAGATTTGACGATTCCGGTCACAAAAAAGATAGCCCAAAAGCGCTCAATAAGCGATCGCAACCTCTAATAGCCTGCGGAGGCAGGCTTTGTTCGTATAGCCCCACCCTTCTAGGGTGAGGGTAAATAAATCACATAGTTTTGCGTAAATGCGTAGCGTTTTTAAATGCATCGCTCTGCATTGGCATAACATCGCTCTGCATTGGCATAACATCGCTCTGCATTAACATAACATCGCTCTGCATTGGCATAACATCGCTCTGCATTGGCATAACATCGCTCTGCATTGGCATTGCAGGGTATTACCAAATTTAATTGGCGATCATATTAATGAAATAATGAAATGCTGTACTAATATGATGTCCGCTTGATTACTTACTCTTCCCCGCAGAACCCCACCCTGCCAAAGCTGTGCTTTGTCTCCCCTCCCCGCTTGCGGGGAGGGGATTAAGGGGTGGGGTGCAACGACTTAAGATATGTTAAAAATCCTATAAATTATCCAACAATTCTGCTGTTTGCTCTGGCTTAACCAAAGTATTCGCGCACAAGATGCCAGATGCAGCCACCGCTGGTACACCGATTCCAGGCATGGTGCTGTCACCCACACGATACAATCCAGCAATGGGTGTTTGTGTGCTAGGAAACATACCTTTACCAGCTGCGATCGCTGGTCCATAAGTTCCCTGATATCTTCTCAGATAATGAGCGTGAGTTAGCGGTGTACCGATAAGTTCTAACTCTACGCGATCGCGAATATCTGGGATAACTCTTTCTAAAGCACGATATAAAGACTTTGCTCTTTCTTGCTTCTTCTGTTCATACCCTGCATTTTTTTCCCATCCCGCATAAGGTTCTAGAGTATAAGCATGAACCACATGATGTTTTTCTGGTGCAAGAGAAGCATCCCACACGCTAGGAATCGATATCATGCAAGTATTTCCCGGTGAAGTTATATCTTGCTGTGCATCGTGGACTACCACATGATGTCCCGTCAAATTCTCTAAGCCTTCACCACGAATGCCTAAGTGTAAATGCATAAAACTATCTACCGCTGGTGTATCTAGCGAAACTTGGCGGTAAGATGCGGGTAAGTCTTCCGGACGCAACAACTTAGTGTAAGTATCCCAAATTGTGGCATTAGAAATTACCACAGGCGCTTTGAGAATTTCACCATTTTGTAACCTCACACCAACAGCTTTGCCAGACTCTACTAAAATCTGTTCGACGTGACATCCTAGCCGCAACTTACCATTAAACTTTTCTAATCCCCGCACCAAAGCATTAACAATTGCCGCACTGCCTCCCACAGGATATTCAACTCCGCAGCGGGAACGTTCACCTAACATAAAAGCTACCTCTGGGGCAATAGTACCATGTGCCTTTAAACCAGAGAGTAAAAAGCATTCTAAATCGATCAGCCGTCGCACCCAAGCATCTTGCACTGTTGCATCCATCACACTGCCCACAGAAGCTTGAACAATCGGCAAATTGGGGAGCATTTTTGTTAAAGATGGCAAATAACGTCTTAGTAACACCAAAATCATCTGCCAATCTGTTCTTAAAGCTAAAGTAGGAATGCCTTTCATCCCTTCATAAAGCGATAGCAAACGTTCTTCAAACCGCTTTAATTCTTTAGCACCTTGAGGCGTAATTTTTTCCACTTCATGACGGTAACGCTCAGTATTGCTATAAACTGCAAAAGTGCCTTCAGGAAGGTGATAATGTCCTAAAGGATCGTAAGACACACATGAAAGGGATTCGCCTAAAACATCAAGAACTTGTTTGAGAGGATTTAAACTCTGGGCATCAGTCAGACCACAATAGAAAGAGGGACCGGAATCAAATTCAAATTTTCGTCGTCTGAAGCTATGAGCGGCACCACCAGCAATTGTGTGGCTTTCACAAACAATTACTCGCTTACCATAACGTGCCAGTAATCCAGCAGCACACAAAGAGCCGATACCGCTACCAATGAGTATGACATCACAATCTTGCATTTTTGTTAGTTGTTAGTGGTAGAGACGCGACGCCAGACGCTACAACGGAACGGCAGTCGCTACAACGCGGGGAACCCGCGCAACGCGCTGCCTCGGGAACCTCCGCAACGCGCTGGCTCATTAATCGCGTCTGTACAATGTTAGTGGTCATTTCCCCATGCCCATTGCCCCATTGCCCAATTCCCCATTCCCAATGAATAAACCACTGATTGAACTTAAAGGTGTTTCTAAGTCGTTTGGTGACAATAAAGTTTTAGATAATGTAGACTTGACAATTTACCAGGGAGAAGCATTAGGAATTATTGGTCCTAGCGGTACTGGTAAATCAACTATTTTACGGGTAATTGCAGGATTAACGGCTCCCGATGCAGGAGAAATTTATGTGCAAGGGGTGCGGCGAGAAGGTTTGATAGAAGATGGTAACGATCCGGTTGGCATTGGGATGGTGTTTCAGCAGGCAGCATTATTCGATTCATTGACAGTCGAGCAAAATGTGGGGTTTTTACTTTATCAATACTCAAAAATGCCGCGATCGCGCATTCGAGAGCTGGTTGAGGAAAAATTGGACATGGTAGGTTTGCCAGGAATCGGTTCGCTCTACCCTAGTGAACTTTCCGGAGGAATGCGAAAACGTGTCAGTTTTGCGCGTGCGGTTGTGTCTAACCCAGACAACCCAAAAGACGGACCAGCAATTTTACTATACGATGAGCCGACAGCCGGACTTGACCCAATTGCCTCGACCGTAATAGAAGATTTAATTCGCCAATTACAATGTACTCAGGGAGTATGTGGCACTTATGCCATTGTTACCCACCAAGACAGTACTATTCGTCGTACAGCTGATAGAATTATTTTTCTCTATCAAGGTAAAGTGCAGTGGCAAGGTAGTATAGATGAACTTGAGAAAACAGAACATCCTTTAATTAGACAATTTCTCAGTGGGAGTGTGCAAGGACCCATTCATGTCGGCTAGATGGCAGAAGGAGAAAAATGCGATCGCGAACATTTAGAGAAGGTTCTGTAGGGTTATTGCTTTTGGCAGGATTAGGGGTATTTGGACTGATTCTGCTGTGGTTGAATAGAGTCACTACATCTCAACGTTCATACAAAGTTATTATCGAGTTTGCTAACGCCGGCGGAATGCAAAGGGGAACACTTGTTCGCTATCGCGGTGTGAGAGTTGGGAGTATTTCCAAAATTCAACCTGGTTTAAATAACGTTGAAGTGGAAGTTGATATTTCTCAACCTAACTTGAAAATCCCCCGTGATGTATTAGTTGAAGCTAATCAGTCCGGTTTGATTAGCGAAAGCATTATCGACATCACACCAAAAGCAACGTTAATTCAAGCAACTGATGTCGCCAAACCCACAGACAAAAATTGCAATCCCCAAATCATCCTCTGTAATGGCTCTCGCTTAAAAGGTCAGGTTGGCATCAGCGTTGATGAGCTTATTCGCAGTTCAACTGCGCTATCTGTTGCATATAGTAACCCTAACTTTTATAACAATGTCAATAAAACCCTAGAAAACGCCTCTCAAGCAGCTGCCAGTGTAGCGGTTTTAAGCCGAGAACTCCAGGTTTTGAGCAAAAACGCACAACAACAATTAGGCACATTTTCCGCCACAGCTAATTCAGTGCAACGGGCAACAGATAAACTTAGTACCTCCGCTGATCAAACAGTAAATCAATTCGGTACGACCGCAAGACAATTTAGCACAACTGCAACTGAATTTAGTGCAACCGCAAAAACTATTAGTTCGACTGCAAATCAAGCAAAAAGTTTGGTAACAAATCTCGATAACTTGGTGATAACAAATCGCTCGACGCTAGTTGGTACATTAAATAATCTTAGCCAAGCCAGCAATCAACTACGCACTACAGTCGGCAGCTTATCACCAAGTGTTAATCGGTTCACTCAAGGAAAATTACTAGAAAATTTAGAAACTCTCTCGGCAAATGCAGCGGAGGCATCAACAACTTTACGCGATGCTACTAAAACTTTAAACGATCCAAATAACCGACTGGTATTGCAACAAACTTTGGATTCCGCACGGGTAACATTTGAAAACACCCAAAAAATTACATCTGATTTAGATGAGTTGACTGGCGATCCCGCTTTTAGAAATAATTTGCGGCAATTGGTGAATGGTTTAAGTACTTTGGTTTCTTCCACAGAACAGATGCAACAGCAAATGCAAATTGCTGATACTTTAGACTCTTTTAAAGCATCTGTTAATAAATCAGATTTCGTTATTCCTACCCCAACAACCCAAGAGGTGATGATTATTAATACGTCACCTACTGCTTTTAAAAGCGCTGCCAAAAAGCCACAGACCACAATTATTTCAAGTACTTCCACTTCATCCCAAGCACGTTTATTGAAGCAATTGCGCGAGTATAAAGAGCAACAAAAGAAGATTCAGCTGTCTAAACAGGCAGAGCAGACGGGATTTAGCCTGACAACTGATAACTAAGTATGGGGCAATGGGCAATCTGAGGAGGGTAAAGGGAGCAGAGGGAGGCAGGGGAGGCAGGGGGAGCAGGGGAAGAAATATTTCTTCTTTCTTGTTTTTTACCCTTTAACGCCACATGCGTGACTGTCGGCAGAGCCGCGATAGCGCAGTGGCTCCCCTTTTCCCTTTCCCCCTCCTCAAATTGCCCCATGCCCGATGCCCAATGCCCGATGCCCGATGCCCCATGCCCGATGCCCCCTGCCCCATGCCCTATTACCTAATTCCAATCTTGTTCTTCTTTTTTGCCGCGACTTTTGTAAATCTTCCCAAAGTTGTGAATTTGGCGGGTTTTCTCATAAAGTTCCGCTTCCGTCAAACCCCACTGCTGCAAGGCTTTATCTAAACTCTGTTGGATGTCTCTCGCACCTGGAAAGCCTTGATAACGTATTCGCAGCCTAGCAAGTTCTGCCAAATTGTAATCTGTTGGCTCTTGAGATAGTAAAATATCTATTAGAGGGCGATCGCGATTGTAAAGCGGATGTTGTTGGTCTTTATGCCCGGATGCGTCTGTCATAATTTATACCAATTTTAAATTTTAAATTTTTTTTGCAAAGGTTTAAGAGCCAAAAGTTATAATTTTGGGCTTTCACAGGCTCTCCAGCCTTTCCACTCAACTACTAGACGGCAACCACACCTGAGCCTTACGGCTCTCACTACTGCCACTTCAGTTTAAATAAAGATACATTGTCTTTAAGAAAATACATGAAAGTTTAAAAAGAGTGAAGATTATTTTCACTCTCAGCGTAAGCAGCAAGGGAGCAAGAACCCATTATGTTTGAACACTTCACTTCCGAAGCCATTAGAGTAATTATGTTAGCTCAGGAGGAAGCTCGGCGCCTGGGGCACAACTTTGTCGGCACAGAACAGATTCTCCTGGGCTTGATGGGAGAAGGAACTGGGGTGGCTGCAAAAGTGCTAACTGAGTTGGGTGTTACCCTTAAAGACGCACGTCGAGAAGTAGAAAAAATTATTGGTCGCGGTACTGGATTCGTACCACCAGAAATTCCCTTTACACCGAAAGTAAAAAGCCTGTTTGAGCAATCATTTAAAGAAGCTCGCAGTCTGGGACACAACTACATAAATACAGAACATCTACTTTTGGGATTGACCGAAGCTGGTGAAGGTGTCGCTGCCAAAGTCCTGCAAAATCTGGGAGTTGAACTACAGACTATCCGCAGTGCAGTAATTCGCCGCTTGGGTGATGATACAAGCGTTACCGCAGGTGGTGGTGGTCAAAAACGCACACAAAACCTGACTATAGAAGAGTTTGGCAGAAATCTCACCAAACTAGCCAAAGAAGGCAAGATTGACCCTGTAGTTGGTCGAGAAAAAGAAATTGAGCGTGCTGTGCAAATTCTCGGTCGCCGCACCAAAAATAACCCAGTGTTGATTGGCGAACCAGGAGTAGGCAAAACAGCGATCGCCGAAGGTCTAGCACAACGCATTATAAATCAAGATGTGCCCGATATTTTGCAAGACAAGCAAGTTATCAGCCTAGACATGGGATCGGTGGTGTCAGGTACTCGCTTCCGTGGCGATTTTGAAGAACGCCTGAAGAAAATCATGGAGGAAGTCCGCACGGCGGGTAATATCATCCTCGTGATAGATGAAATTCACACACTTGTTGGTGCTGGTGGCACAGAAGGCGGGTTGGATGCTTCTAATATTCTCAAGCCAGCATTGGCGCGAGGTGAACTTCAGTGCTTGGGAGCAACTACACTTGACGAGTACCGCAAGCACATCGAGCGCGATGCGGCTCTAGAGCGTCGTTTCCAACCGATTATGGTCGGGGAACCCACTGTACAGGAAACCATTGAGATTCTATACGGCTTGCGGAGTGTTTACGAGCAACACCACAGAGTGACAATTTCAGATGCAGCCCTACAAGCTGCGGCTGAATTGTCAGACCGCTATATTAGCGATCGCTTCTTACCAGACAAAGCAATAGACTTGATTGATGAAGCAGGTTCTCGCGTTCGTCTGCGGAACTCGATGTCTTCTACCAATAAAGAACTCAAGCGCCAATTAATCAGCGTTTCCAAAGCTAAAGACGAAGCCGTCAGACTCCAAGATTTTGACAAAGCAGGACAAATGCGCGACCAAGAGTTAGAAATTGAAGCGCAACTGCAAGCAGAATCACAAAACGAGACATTCAACGGCATCGTTGATGAGGAAGACATCGCCCAAATCGTAGCTTCCTGGACTGGTGTACCCGTCAACAAGCTGACGGAATCTGAGTCAGAGTTGCTTCTACACTTAGAAGATACTCTCCACCAACGGCTTATCGGTCAAGAGCAAGCAGTTACCTCAGTATCTCGCGCCATTCGTCGTGCTAGAGTTGGCTTAAAGAATCCCAACCGTCCAATTGCTAGCTTTATTTTCTCTGGTCCTACCGGAGTTGGTAAAACCGAGTTAGCAAAATCGTTAGCGAGTTACTTCTTCGGTTCCGAAGAAGCGATGATTCGTCTGGATATGTCCGAATACATGGAACGCCACACCGTTTCTAAGTTAATTGGCTCGCCTCCTGGTTACGTAGGATACGACGAAGGCGGACAACTAACCGAAGCCGTGCGCCGTAGACCCTACACAGTGCTGCTATTCGACGAAATCGAAAAAGCGCACCCCGATGTATTCAATATGCTGCTGCAAATCCTAGATGACGGTCATCTCAGTGATGCGAAAGGTCGCAAAGTGGACTTTAAGAACACTTTGATCATCTTGACTTCTAACATCGGTTCTAAGGTGATTGAAAAAGGTGGTGGTGGTTTGGGCTTCGATTTCAGCGAAAATGCAGCCGATGCAAATTACACCCGCATCAAAACTTTAGTGAACGAAGAGCTAAAAGCTTACTTCCGTCCTGAGTTCCTCAACCGTCTGGATGAGATTATCGTCTTCACTCAGTTGAACAAAGAGGAAGTCAAGGAAATCGCCGAAATCATGCTCAAAGAAGTTGCTGGTCGCTTAACTGAAAAGGGAATTTCCTTAGAAGTCACAGAACGCTTTAAAGAGCGTGTGGTACAAGAAGGTTATGACCCCAGCTACGGTGCTAGACCGTTACGTAGAGCGATTATGCGCCTTTTGGAAGATTCTCTTGCCGAAGCAATGCTATCCGGTCAAGTCGTAGATGGAGACGCAGCTATTGTTGACGTTGACGACGACGGACAGGTGGTAGTCCGCAAGACAGAAAAACGCGAGTTGTTATTAACGAGTGTTGGCTAATTTGTACCAAATCACTACTCGATTGATTCAAGTACAACAAGTGAAATGGTAATCGTGAATTTGACCCCTGGTAGAAATACTAGGGGTCTTTTTGTATGGGCTGATAACAACTCTTAACTGATATAAAAAGCAAGTATCAGCTTTCGTGTTTCAATAAAGTTAAAAGTAGAATCAAACTTGTAGAGCAGCGCGAGATTTAATGACTGTAAGGTTTATTTTAAGTGATTATGTTGAGCAAGCACTTGCACAAGCGGTTTACGACAAATTAGAAGATGGGACTTTTGCCGGGAGAATTCCCGAATGTAAGGGAGTAGTCGCCTAAGGGAGCGACTTTGCGCGAGTGTGAAGATGAGTTACGCTCAACACTAGAAGAGTGGATTTTGCTTGGGTTGAAATTGGGACATTCTTTACCAGTAATTGATAATATTCACGTTCGGTAATACTAAGATGAGAGGCGATCGCGTTTATAATAACTCCAAAAATTGCTCAATGTCTATACGAGCCTGCTTTAAAATCTTAGCTAGGGTAGTACGCTTGATTGGTCGATGAGCTGGAAATGTTAATTTTAATACTTCATCTGGCGTAATTTTTTTTAGTCTGATGTGACTGCCGCGCTGACGTACAACAATCCATCCATCGCGCTCTAAAGCAAAGATAACTTTAGTGTATGATAAGCTGGGAACTTTGCTCACATTACCAATTCCCTGACTATTGCTCCTTCTGTAACACTTAATTCATCTTCCAATGGCTCAAGATAAAGTTCTATTGCCTCTTGGATATTATCTAACGCTTCTTCGAGTGTTTCCCCTTCACTGATACAGCCTGGAAGCGAAGGTACATAGACGGTATATCCGCCTTCATCACTGGGTTCTAATACGACTTTTATCTTCATGATTTGGCTTTGTACGTTTATTTTAAATATAATGCGCGATCGCACAGCATAAAAAGGCGATCGCATGAGCGTGGTTTAATAAGTTTAGGTGGAAGATGGACTGTATAACACTATGTCCGCTAAATCCACACATTGTATAGATACATTTTTGCGGAACGTCTCTACGACCGTTGCAATATTTCTGGTTTTTTAGCCGAAGACTTGCCAGATTTTCACTTTTTAGTAAAGGTAAGATGGCATTAAGTTCTATTTACGGGTAGACCGATGCAATTAGAAGATTATTTTGACTTTTTATCACCCGATGATATTCGGTTGAAAGGACACCGCATCGGCATTGACAATGTACTTGATTATTACTTAGAAGGATATTCACCGGAAGAAATTGCAGCTAATTTGCCTTCTTTGAAGTTGGAGCAGATTCACGCTACTATTACTTATTATCTGCATAATCGCGCCGAGATTGATGCTTACTTGTCACGTTTGACAAGGTGGCGTGAACAGCGTTACCAAGAATGGGCTGCAAATCCTTCACCTGTGGTAGAACGTTTAAGGGCAGTGAAGGCTCAAAGAACTCAACCGCAGGTAAATGCTTCGTGAAAGTGCGTTTTTTGCTAGACGAAAATTTGTCACCTCGTTTGAAAGTGGCTGTGCTGCGTCTCAACCCTGCTATAGATATCTTACGTGTGGGTGAAAGTAATGCACCGCAACTAGGAACATTAGATCCGGATGTGTTGTTATATCTGGAGCGATCGCAAAGGCTCTTGGTGACAGATAATCGTGCTAGTATGCCCGCTCATATGAAAGCACATTGGGCAGCAGGCGGACAGATTTGGGGACTATTTTGGGTACGGGACAGGATACCATTAGGAGAACTGGCACAAGAACTTTTGCTAGTTTGGGAGACGACTGAGGCAGAAGAATGGATAAATCGGCTCGAATAAATTCCATTTTAGGGTAAAAAGGCGATCGCTTTTCCTGGTTTAATGCTTTCAGGTGGAAAATCGACTGTGTAACAGCATTATTCAACCTCAGAAGTTGATAATTCAAGGTTTGAGGTTCATCATCCGAGTTCAGAACACGAAAGTTGAGCTTCTGAAGGTGAACGTTGAGCTTCTGAGGGTGAAAGTTGAGCTTCTGAAGGTGAAAGTTGAGCTTCTGAGGGTGAACGTTGAGCTTCTGAGGGTGAACGTTGAGCTTCTGAGGGTGAACGTTGAGCTTCTGAGGGTGAACGTTGAGCTTCTGAGGGTGAAAGTTGAGCTTCTGAAGGTGAAAGTTGAGCTTCTGAACTCGAAACTTCAGCTTCAACAGTGCAAAATCCGAGTTTAGAACTTCATCGTTGAGGCTGAGAAGTTAATTTCTGTAGTGCAATTTAACTCTCGTCGCATAAAAATTACCCTCGCCTTAAGCAAATTGCGTAATTTCCGCGAACTGTTATTGTAAACGGATGACCTATCCCTAACAGCTGCTCACTAATCTTCAAAGCTTGCAGGAACAACGGTTCTGCTTCTGTGTATCTTCCTTGGGAACGGTAGAGTGATGCCAGGTTGTCGAGGCTAAATGCAACACGGGGATGTTCTTCACCCAACAGGTGTCGCCTTAGTTCCAAAGCTTGTTTGTACAAAGGTTCGGCTTCGCTGTAACGTCCTTGGTAACGGTAGAGTACCGCTAGGCTGTTCAGGCTATTTGCAACATCGGGATGTTCTTCTCCCAACAGGCGTCGCCTTAGTTGCAAAGCTTGGAGGTGTAGAGGTTCGGCTTCGCTGTAACGTCCTTGGTCAGAGTAGAGTCCCGCCAGGTTGTTCAGGCTAGTTGCAACATGGGGATGTTCTTCACCCAACAGGCGTCGCATTAGTTGCAAAGCTTGCAGGTGCAAAGGTTGAGCTTCGCTGTAACGTCCTTGGTCACGGTAGAGTTCTGCCAGGTTGTTGAGGCTTTGTGCAACATCGGGATGTTCTTCTCCCAACAGGCGTCGCCTTAGTTCCAAAGCTTGGAGAAGCAAAGGTTCGGCTTCACTGTAACGTCCTTGGGAATTGTAGAGTGCCGCCAGGTTGTTGAGGCTAAGTGCAACATCGGGATGTTCTTCTCCCAACAGGTGTCGCCTTAGTTCCAAAGCTTGGAGAAGCAACTCTTCGGCTTCGCTGTAACGTCCTTGGTCAGAGTAGAGTAACGCCAGGTTGTTGAGGCTGAGTGCAACATGAGGATCTTCCTCACCCAGCAGGCGTCGCATTAGTTCTAATGCTTGTTGGTACAAAGGTTGAGCTTCGGTGTAACGTCCTTGGGATTTGTAGAGTAACGCCAGGTTGTTCAGGCTAGCTGCAACATCGGGATGTTCCTCACCCAGCAGGTGTCGCATTAGTTCTAATGCTTTTCGGTACAAGAGTTCGGCTTTGCTGTAATGTCCTTGGTGACGGTAAACTAACGCCAGGTTATTGAGGCTAGTTGCAACATCGGGATGTTCTTCTCCCAAGCGTTTTTTTGTGACTTCGAGACACTGCTTTAACCAAGGTTCTGCCTTATCATACAACCCTTGACCTTTGTAAAATTGAGCGTTACCCCCGAAAGCCCAAATTAAATCCTCATCGCTAACGTGTTGAATAAGATTATTTGTTACTTCTGCTAAATGAGGTATGGCAGGGGAGACATCAGTGATTTGCTTGAGAGTGGGGTTATCAGGAATATCCTTGGCTACTGCTATTATTACTTTTGCAAAAGCTTGTTTGACATCCCCGGAATTTTCCTCAAAAGGTGGTGCTTCTAACTTCGCCTGAAAGAATTCGCGCAGCAGTGGATGCAGTTGATAAATTCCCTTTGCTTTCCGCTGGAGCAAATGCAAATTCAGCAGCTGATCATCCCGACTTTCTTCTAACTCTTCTGCATCCACATCGGGTAAGCAAGATTCTACCAACTCCCAAGGTATTGGTGCAGCAGCAAATAAACTCAGCAAACACGCGAGTTGCTTATCTGTGTCGTTTAATTCATCCCAACTTAACTCAAAGGCTGCTTCTACACCCCGCTGTGCTGTCATATTTTCTTCTGGCTGAGACAAAGAACGTTCTTTGAGTTTCTTTTTCTCCAACCTCTGCAACATTTCTGTGACAGACAAATCTTCTTTTCTAGCTAAATACCGTCCAACTAACTCTAACCCTAAAGGCAAATGTCCCAACCTTTCAGCTAGAGACGCGAAATTTCGCGTCTCTACATCAACCCGTTCTTCTCCAACGAGTTTTCGCAACAATTCCAGCGCGGCTTGTGGTTGCAGCACATCTAATGATAATTTCTGAATCTGCCCAAAGTGCTTTCTGGTTGTCATCAGCACTTTAAATCGGGTGGATGACGGCGGTAAATACGGCTGAATTTCCTTGTATATAGTGACATCATCCAGCACTAGCAACACATTACCCTCACGCCAGCGCTGCCAACAGTATTTGACCTGGGCGACTAAATCCAAATCTGTCAACGGATTTAATTCAAAGTGAATGCGAGCAAACTGCACCACCTGTAAACCGACATCACCGCTTTTGACACCACACCAGCAAATCCCACCAGAGTAAAATTCGCGTTGGAGAAGTGCATATTGCAACGCTAATTCTGTTTTACCCACACCACCCATGCCCACAACGGCGGCTATTGCCACAGAGTCATTTTCCTGCAAGAGTTGGTGGAGAAGTTCGAGTTCTTTTTCCCGCCCGACGAACTTTGTCGCCCCACTCCAGGGCAAATTATCTGGTATTTTGGTGAGGGGATTTAGGTTTGTCGGTTCCCGTTCGGACGACTGTAGTCAAAAGTTACCACCAATGATAGTATTTCCTTGAAAGACGTTTTTAATCGATTCAGCTAACTTTGTAGAATTGATAACGCCTGCTGGTTGGGAGTTGATATCATTTGCTAACTCTTTGACTTTTGGCGCAACTTGTGGATCGGCGTTTGCTGCTGCTTCCACGGAGCGCACTGATTGAGCAATTTCGGTATCTGCGTCTGCTACTGCTTTCAACTCTAGTACTGCTTTGCCATAATCTAATCGCTCTTGCTTTTCCTGCGTCGCATTCGCTAGCAATGGTAACTTATTCTTATTGCGTAGCTGTTCGATTAACTTATGACTTTCGTTTAATGCAGTTTCTCCAAGCTTTTCGCCGGTTTTTTCTAGGGCTTTAGTTAAAACTATAGTGGCGATCGCCGTTGCTACAGCTGTGAGTGTTACAGGTTCCATAGTCAAGCTATTAAGTACGAGATTACACTAATATCTATCTTCAAGTGTAAGCTTGTCTTTTACGGTGCTGCATAACAACATAACAACATAGCAAGAAAAGCGCGGACTAAAGTCCGTACTACGAACTAATATCTACAAATGATTTAGGACTGCGGAGGACGCTTTTCCTTCTCTCCTAAAGGCTTTTCATCAATCACCACCACTACTTGATATTCACCTGCGGGAATATCAGGTGGTAACTGCAATGTAATTTTCCCATCTGCTGTAACTGTGGCAATTGTTTGAATAGTTTTCATATCATTCCTCCAATGCTGCTAATACTGCCTTCGGCAATAACTTATCTTTAAACCAAATAATTCTAGCGGGGACATCATTTAATTTCACACCCGCTTTTTCCAAATTTAATCTTTCAGAAATTGCCAAAATCAAGTCATCACGTTCCGCACGACGCACCTGGGAAAACTTCTTTTGTAAATATTCTGGACGCCAATAACCGACAATTTCTAATAAAAACGTGCGTCCATCAGGATGCACCAAACGAAAGTCGGGAATCATCACACTACCAGGAATCGGAACTAAATCAACTTCTCGCTCTAACACCCAATCACTTTTTAATGAATCCCACTTATCAGCAAACGACGCTTCCAACATACTATCGTAAGGTTTGCCAGGTGGATAATGAGACACCAAACCGCATTCAGAATTGAGAGTGAAACGTCCTGTTTTCCAAGCATTGGTGTAAAAGTCGCGAGTTTGGAGAATAGACGAAAGACTCCATCTTGTGACATGAAGTAAAGCCGGAATCAGTTTAGCGATCGCTAAACCATATCGCGTACTCGGATTAAACAAACTCGTCGGACCATCAATCGTAATTGTAAACCCGTGGTCAGCATCACCCTCAATATAAGCCATCAATTGAAACAGCTTTAAATAGCGAAATAAAAGCTTATATTCACCCGGAACATTACGATGAGCATTTAAAGTAAGTTGACTCGCTCGATAAAACACACCCTGCACTTGAGATAAATTATATCGATGCAACAAATCTTCAGGTCTAGGTGCATCAAAAGCAATCAAAATCTTATTTTCAGACAAATCAGCATATAACCCATCATGAACTTGTTGCGGTAAAACTTCCCGCTCAAATTCGTGAGTTAATTCATCAGCAATTTTGCTAAGTGTAGCTTGCGTTGATTGCGGACTTGGAACAGATTTTGCTGATAAAGCAAACACCCTTTCTCGTAACATTTGAGGTTCCAAAGGACTCACCACCTCAAAGGTGCAAAAACTGCTTTTTAAAATATAAGCTAATCCCCGCTTCACCTTATAATCTGTAGTATCACCTTCCAATTCCAACAACTGACGCTCAAGCACACCTTGCGTCTTTCCTACCGCTTCATGAAAACAACTAATTAACTCAGCAGCTAACTCCAAAGTATTCTTATCAAGCTTAAGTCTCTTTGGGATTATCTCCTCCCCATTCTGACGGTGAATCAGTAAATCTGTTGGTAACATTTGAATTTGTTAGTGGTTAGTTGATAGTGGTTAGTTGATAGTGGGCATGGGGCAATGGGCAATGGGCAATGGGCAATGGGCATTGGGCATTGGGCATTGGGCATTGGGCATGGGGCATTGGGCATGGGGCATTGGGAAAAAAGAATTATTATTTTGCTTCCCCTGCTTCCCCTGCTCCCCCTGCCTCCCCTGCTCCCCCTGCCTCCCCTGCCTCCCCTGCTCCCCCTGCCTCCCCTGCTCCCTGCCCCCCTGCTCCCCCTGCCCCCCTGCTCCCTGCTCCCTGCCCCCTTCCTCCTCTTAATTGTCGGTTTCTGATGAGTCTTTTGAATCTACATTCTTTTTCTTGGGTGTTTTAGCTTTCTTGTCAACAGAATAATTTATTTCCAACTGTTCAGCAGCCTTATGATTACTTTGCTGACCACTTCCATAAATAACGTGCAAATTCCCTTTCTTATCCTTCCTTTCTTGGCGTTCTTCTTTTGTCGGAGACGCTGCGCGAATGGGTATTGGCGGTTCGTTATTCTTCACACCTCTTCTTCGCGCGGAAGTACCCTCTTCACTCGTATCTTCTGCCACCACCTCATATAAAATCGCCTGCTTATTTTCGATATTACCCTTCCTTAAAACCCTTCCCAAACGTTGAATATATTCCCTCGCCGAACCAGTACCCGATAAAATAATCGCAATACTTGCCGCTGGTACATCTACACCTTCATTCAACACATGAGAAGCAACCAAACTTTTATATTCCCCTTCCCGAAATTTGGTTAATATTTCATGGCGTTCTTTCACAGGAGTTTGATGAGTAATTGCCGGAATTAGCAAGTCTTGAGAAATGCGGTAAACTGTAGCATTATCAGCCGTAAAAATCAAAATTCTTTCTAAATAATGTTCTGCAAGTAAATTCGTGAGAATTCGCAACTTTCCATCTGTACCCAAAGCGATTTCTTTAGCTTGACGATGTGCTAACATTGCTCTACGTCCAGCAGGCGATCGCGCACTCATTTGCACAAAATTTTGCCAACCTTTCAAACTACCTAAAGAAATCTTTGACTGCTTCAAAAAATCATTGCGAGTTTGAATTAATTGATTGTATCTTTCTCGCTCAAGTTGCGATAGCTTCACCTTAATTTGCACAACTTGATGTTCTGCTAACGCGTTCCCCGCCAAATCCTCAGCGCGTTTGCGATATACTTCTCTACCAATGAGGATATTTAAATCAGCATGTTTGCCATCAGTGCGTTCCGGTGTTGCAGACAGTCCAAGTCGATAGGGTGCGATCGCATATTCCGCAATCACCCGATTAAAATCAGTTGGCAAGTGATGACACTCATCAAAAATCGCCAAAGCATACTTATTACCCAAACTTTCTGCGTGAATTGCCGCACTGTCGTAAGTAGCAACCAGTATTGGAGTTCTATCGCGCGAACCACCCCCCAATAACCCCACCTCAGCATCAGGAAAGGCAGCCATCAAGTGTGCATACCACTGGTGCATCAAATCTAAAGTAGGCACCACAATCAGCGTCGTGCGCGGTGTTGCTTGCATCGCCATTTGCGCCAGGTAAGTCTTCCCCGCCGCTGTAGGCAGCACCACTACCCCCTGTCTTCCCGCCAGTTTCCAAGCTGCTAACGCCTCACTTTGATGGGGATAGGGTTCCATCTCCATACTTGCAACCAGCTCTAGCGGATGAAATTCCTTCGCTTCATCAATAAAATTAGTCTCTTCTGCTTGTAGCGCTTCTACTACATGTCGATATTGAATCGCCGGAATGCGGAATTTTTCTACTCTATCATCCCATGTAGCGTAATCCATCCAACCTTTGCCCCGCGCTGGTGGATGCAAAATTAATGTGCCACGATCAAAACTTAATGTGGGGGTACGAGCCACTTATAGCTTTCTCCAGATTAGGGCATTGGACATTGGGGAAGCATATTTTAGTATTGCAAGTACCAAAGACGACTTACCCTCTAATAACCTGTACTTACTGAGAAGCTATTTTACTATAATGTACGGCTCTCACCAAATAATACTCTGCCGATAGACCAGTAACGCTCTGAAAGCTGGTTTATAGCACGTTTTTTCCAGTGTTTTGCCCCGAAACCCGCGTTGAAAACTAACATCAAAAAAGAAACTGACCCGGGGCTAAAAGAAACTACAACTTTTCCCATTCAGGAGGGGTCTGAATCCTATAAGTGAATAAAACCTTCTCCCTCTGCCCCTGCCTTCTTCAATAATGATTGGAATCAAAGTTAGTCAACAAGCATAGCCTTTTATCTATGAAACCAATTTAATATTTATTTAATATTAAGGCTTGTGAATCAACAACATTGACGTGTAAGGCTGTAAGCTATTGTTAATTGCATTAAAGTTGTCGAAAAATAAAACTTGCAATTTATGTAAGTTTTTTTAGTCAAATTTTTGAACGGTCTTTGACCTAAGCCTTCTCTATTGGGGTTTCGTATTCACCGACTCGCCATATATAAAGGCGCTATAGTCTGCTGCTTTGCAAAGAGTTAAAGTTTTCTTTGCCTAATTTTTCATGGCAATAAAACATAAAAGTTACTCAAAGTAGCTGGCAATTTTTACGAATCAAAATTTTGCTGCTTTTGTAACCACACTCAAGTATGACATTAACTAATACTATCCATTTTAGAAACTTACGAGGCGATTTTTTCGGTGGTTTAACTGCTGCGATCGTTTCGTTACCTCTAGCCCTGGCATTCGGTGTTGCCTCTGGTGCTGGGCCTGTAGCTGGTCTTTATGGTGCAGTTTGCGTCGGCTTTTTCGCAGCCTTATTTGGTGGGACACCAACTCTAATTTCTGAGCCAACGGGGCCAATGACCGTAGTCATGACTGCAATTGTCGGTTCCATGACCGCAGCTAACCCCGAAAACGGCTTGGCAATGGCATTTACCGTAGTCATGCTAGCGGGAATATTCCAAATCTTCTTTGGGATATTTAAGTTGGGTAAATACGTTACCCTCATGCCTTACAGTGTTATTTCTGGCTTTATGTCTGGGATTGGGGTGATTCTGATTATTTTGCAGATTGCTCCTTTTGTGGGACAGGCAAATCCTAAAGGTGGCGTACTGGGGATGGTGCAAAACCTGCCTCTGTTATTAACTAAGATTAATCCTGCCGAAACAGCTTTAGGTATACTGACGCTGGCAATTATTTTCTTTATGCCAGCCAAAATTAAGCGCTTTGTTCCCCCGCAACTCGTGGCATTAATTGTCGGAACCATAGTTTCTCTAACCATTTTCGCCGGTGCGGATATCAGACGAATTGGTGAAATTCCAATCGGACTGCCCACATTGCAAATACCTACCTTTACTGCATCTCAAATGACAACGATGGTTGTTGATGGTGCAATGTTGGGGATGTTGGGTTGTATTGATACTCTACTAACGGCAGTAATTGCAGACAGTTTGACCCGTACCGAACACAAATCTGACAAAGAATTGATTGGTCAAGGTATCGGTAACTTAGTATCTGGTTTGTGTGGTGGGCTACCTGGTGCAGGTGCCACGATGGGAACGGTAGTTAATATCCAAACTGGTGCTAGTACAGCTGTATCTGGTTTAACTCGCGCGTTAATTTTATTAATTGTAGTTTTGTGGGCTGCGCGTCTCACCCAACCTATCCCAATGGCGGTGTTGGCTGGTATTGCTCTCAAGGTGGGGATTGACATTCTTGACTGGAGCTTCCTGAAACGCGCTCATAAGGTGTCGCTCAAAGGCACAATCATCATGTACGGTGTATTATTCTTAACCGTATTTGTTGACTTGATTGTTGCCGTCGGCGTGGGAGTGTTCATTGCTAATATCTTAACTATTGATCGCCTCTCGGAATTACAAGCTCAGGAAGTGAAGACAATTAGCGATGCTGATGATGCAATTGTCTTGAATAATGAAGAGAAAAGATTGCTTGATCTAGCTAATGGACGTGTCCTACTATTTTACCTGAGCGGACCGATGATCTTCGGGGTATCCAAAGCGATCGCTCGTGAACATTCAGCAATGGCAGACTCTGATGTGTTGATTGTGGATTTGAGCGATGTACCAATGTTGGGTGTGACTGCTTCTTTGGCAATTGAAAACGCCATCAAGGATGCTAGCGAAAAAGGTCGTCATGTGTTAATTGTTGGTGCAACTAGCAAAGTCAAAAAGCGCTTAGAAAAGTTTGGCATTTCGAGGTTTGTACCAGAGCATTACATGTTTGTAGATCGTGTAGACGCACTAAAACAAGCCGTTGCTTTAGTTAATCCTCATGCAAGTGATGCTAATATTTCTGGTGTTAGTAACTACACTGACACCTATTTATGATTCGTAATTCGTAATTCGTAATTTAATTATTAATTACGAATTACGAACTAGAAATTACGAATTATTTTGGAATGAATCAGAAACACAAGTAAAAACATGATTTTTTCAGAACCAATAGTTAATTCGTTTACCTGGTTAAATTTTCTCACCATAGGTTTACAGCCCCCTTTACTAGCAACAACCAACGAGGCGGAATATGCTCCGATTGTCCTGACTGGAGTATTGCTAAGTTTAGTAGTCATTTATCTGGCTAGTAAAATTGGTGGCGAATTTTTTAGAATGATGGACTTGCCCCCTGTATTAGGAGAATTAGTTGGTGGGGTGCTTGTGGGTGCTTCTGCTCTGCATTTGGTAGTGTTTCCCGACAGTGGAGCAGCTGGTAGCGACTCCATCATCATGAATATCCTGCAATTCATTAATAACCTCAGTCCTGATGCAGTCACATCAATCTTTCAAAGCCAGAGCGAAGTTGTTTCTGTGCTTGCCGAACTAGGTGTAATCATTCTATTATTTGAAATTGGTCTAGAATCAGACTTAAAAGAATTACAGAAAGTCGGTTATCAAGCAACAATTGTTGCTTGTGTTGGGGTAGCTGTTCCTTTTGCGGCTGGCACGGCGGGGTTGATTTTATTGTTTCATGCGCCAGTAATTCCAGCGATTTTTGCAGGTGCAGCGCTCACAGCTACTAGTATTGGCATTACCTCCAAAGTTTTGTCAGAAATTGGGCAGTTAAAATCTCGTGAAGGTCAGATTATTGTCGGTGCAGCTGTAATTGATGACATTCTAGGCATCATTGTGTTGGCAGTAGTTGCGAGTCTTGCCAAAACTGGTGAGGTTGATATTTTCAACGTCATTTATCTAATTGTCAGTGCTACAGTCTTTCTCATTGGCTCGATTCTCCTCGGAAAATATTTCAATCAGAGTTTTGTTGCCATTGCGAATAAATTGCAAACGCGAGGCAACTTAATTATCCCAGCATTTATCTTTGCCTTCTTTATGGCTTTTTTGGGTAGTGCCATTCATTTAGAAGCTATCTTAGGCGCATTTGCAGCTGGCTTAGTTTTGGATGAAACGGATAAACGCAAAGAGCTAGATGAGCAGGTTAAACCTGTTGCTGATATGCTAGTGCCAGTTTTCTTTGTGACAGTTGGCGCGAAAGTTGATTTAGGCGTTCTTAATCCTTTAGTTCCAGGAAATCGAGAAGGATTAATTATTGCTACCTTCTTAATTGTGATCGCAATTATCGGTAAAGTTGTCACAGGCTGGGCAGTTTTTGGTCAACCTGGAATTAATCGGTTAGCCGTTGGTGTGGGGATGATTCCCCGTGGCGAAGTTGGGTTAGTGTTTGCCGCCATTGGTGCAGCTAGTGGTACCCTTGATAAACCATTGCAAGCTGCGATCGTTATTATGGTGATTTTGACAACCTTCTTAGCACCGCCTTTATTGCGGTTTGCATTCAAACAATCGCCAGAAGAAAAAGAATCTTTAGAAAAAGCCAATTTAATAGGCTAGTGATTTATACCACCACCTTTAAGAAGAAGAATTCAGAAGTCAGAATTCAGGAGTCAGAATAAATCAGTGGGGGATTCAGACCCACCACTGATTAAGGTCACTAAATCTGCATATTTAGTGGGTATCTTAAACCCGTTTATTCATCCGTTAGTCGTACAAAATTCATGCCCAATTCTGACTCCTGACTCCTGAATTCTGTTTTGGTAAAAGAGACAAACTTTATTTTCTCTTTTACCTTCAACCCTTATCCAACAGGCAATTCCCGTGTTAGAAGCGTGCATATTCGCAACAATATTCTGCGGATTTTTCGGCATCATCCTTAAAAAGAACCTGGTTATGAAGATCATCTCTATGGATGTCATGAGCACAGGGGTTATCGCCTATTACGTGCTGGTTGCATCGCGAGATGGTTTATTCACGCCCATTATTTCAGATGCCGCAAATGGGGCTTACGCCGATCCGGTTCCCCAGGCGGTCATATTGACGGGGATTGTGATCGGCTTTTCGATTCAGTGCTTAATGCTGGTCGGTGTCATGAAGCTGGCACGGGATAATCCCACCCTGGAAACCAACGAGATCGAGAAGAGCAATACCCCATGAATACCATTACCCTTGCATGGATCGCATTACCGTTTTTCTTGGGGTTCACCATTTATCTGTTCCCCAAACTTGACAAAATTCTCGCATTATGCACAGCTTTTGCTTCGGCTGGATATGCGTTGCAGCTATTTGTCGAACAGTCGCCGCTGACACTAGAGTTACTCGATCATTTCAGCGTCACATTAGTAGTCGATCAGTTAAGCGGCTACTTTATCTTGACCAATGCGCTAGTTACAGCCGCAGTCATCCTCTACTGTTGGCACAGCGATAAGACGACTTTCTTTTATGCACAAGCCATCATTTTGCATGGCAGCCTCAATGCCGCGTTCGCCTGTGCCGACTTTATCAGTTTATACGTGGCGTTAGAGGTGAGCGGGATTGCCGCGTTTCTCTTGATTGCCTATCCCCGCACCGATCGCTCGATTTGGGTTGCCTTGCGCTATCTCTTTATCAGCAACACGGCAATGCTGTTTTATCTGGTGGGTGCCGTACTAGCCTATCAGACCAATCATTCGTTTAGTTTTGCAAGTTTGCGCGGGGCACCACCGGAGGCACTTGCCCTGATCTTTCTGGGGCTCTTGGTTAAGGGGGGAATCTTTGTATCGGGATTGTGGTTGCCGTTAACCCACTCCGAATCGGAGACGCCAGTATCGGCATTGCTGTCGGGAGTTGTGGTCAAAGCTGGAGTCTATCCGCTAGTGCGTTGTGCGCTGATGGTGGATGAACTCGATCCACTCATCCGGATTTTCGGAGTCGGGACAGCGCTCTTAGGCGTGTTCTATGCCGTCTTTGAAAAAGATACCAAGCGGATGCTGGCGTTCCACACGGTTTCGCAGTTAGGCTTTATCCTTGCCGCACCTATAGTAGGTGGCTTTTATGCACTGACTCACGGCTTGGTCAAATCGGCACTCTTCCTGATCGCGGGTGCTTTACCGAGCCGCAACTTCAAGGAACTGCAACAAAAGCCGATCAATACAACCGTCTGGATTGCTCTGGTCATCGCCAGCTTCTCGATCTCAGGCTTTCCCTTGTTGTCCGGCTTTGGGGCGAAGGTGTTGACGACGAAAAATTTACTGCCCTGGCAAGCGATCGCCATGAACGTTGCGGCGTTGGGAACAGCAATCTCGTTTGCCAAATTCATATTCTTGCCGCATAAAGCGGGCGGCGAGGAGGTAGTAAAGCCCGGTTTCTGGTCAGCGGCGAGCCTGCTGCTCGGTGGCCTGTTTGCGGCAAACGTTGTCTATTACGAGGCTTATACCCTTGAGAATATCGTAAAACCACTGGCAACTATTGGCCTTGGCTGGTTGGCGTATCTTTTGATTTTTAAACGATCCGTACTCAAGCTGCCCCGTGTTGTGGAGCAATTTGAGCATCTGATCGGTGGGATGAGTCTAATGTTGATCCTGCTCTTCTGGATGGTGTTGGCATGATTGGGTATCTGAATCTGATATTGCGACTGGCCATCTGGTTTTTGCTCACCGCTAATCTGAGTGTGGCAAATATCATCATCGGTGTCAGCATCGCACTCTTATTACCGGGGCGTCCCCAAGCCCCAGGACCATTAAAAGACTGGCTACGGGCGCTGTGGGAAACTCTGGTGGCAATTCCACAGGCATATAAGGAAGCCTTTGAAATGATCCTCCGTCCCCACAATTACGAAGAGGTGACGATGGAGCGAGTCAAACCCGGACGGACACCTGGACTCATCTTTCTGGATATTTTTCTGATCACTTTTACGCCCACAAGCATTGTCTTGAAGTACCACGAAAATGGCTGGTACCAAGTCCACTGGGTGCGACGGAGGAGAAAAGCATGAACTTGGCACTGATTGCAATGATTCTGGCTATGCTCATACCCATGTACGAGGCTTGGCAGGATGATGATATTTGGCAAAAAATGTTGGCATTTGCCAGTGTCGCTACCAAGGCATCAATCATACTCCTGGTTGTATCGGTCTTACGGGATGATTGGATGCTCGGTGTTGTAGGAGTCATCATCCTGAGTGTGGGTAATGCCGGATTAATGTTGTTGGCACAAATCCTTAAACGCCTGAATGAAGTATGATCAACGCACTTAGTTACACCTGCATCGGTATAGGAATTTTCTTCTGGTTTTGGGGAACCTTCCCCCTAATCGGCGATCGCTCGGTATTATTCAAGCTGCATACTCTTTCGGTTGCAGATACGCTAGGGAGCATGCTCATTATGGTAGGGCTGCTCCTTCCGAAGGTACCTAGCGAATGGCCGTTGCTCATCCTTGGCATTATCACCTTAGCAATCTGGAATACAGTGCTGGGGTATGTATTGGCATACGGTTCCAGCAGTGGAGGGAATCAATCATGAATGATAGCTATATCTATGTCATAACCGCCCTGCTGCCGTTGTCCGCACTCATGCTGATACTTCAGGCTAATCCATACCATGCCCTGGTAATCCAGGGAATACAGGGAGCGGTAGCAACATTGGTATTTGCGGTTTTGGGGGCGGCGGATGTTGCTTTGACCCAAGCCTTGATGGGTACTCTACTGGCGATTACGCTTTATGCGATCGCGGTGCGTTCATCGCTGGTGATGCGTCTGGGTGTACTCGAAGACGGGGCGATCAAGCCAGATGACGAGTCCCATTTTGGCCAACTGATGAATGACTTACGAACAATTTTTGGCAAACACTATATGCGTCTTGAGCTAGTCTCATACACCAATACGCAAGCTTTGCACCGGGCGCTGATGGACAAAGAAATCCATGCGACCTGTGCCAGACGAGAGTACGATAATCAAGACCTCGTAGCGAGTCAGGACGAACAGCAACCCTATCACACCACAACTAGGGTTCGACGCCTCTATGACATCATGCGAACCGAACTTTCGTCACCAGCGACAAACCTAACCTATGTAAATGCACCAGACTCAGGGGAGGAACATAAATGAAATGGGTCTATATTGCAGCGGGGATAGCGCTGTTCGTCAAATTCCTGATCATGCCCAATCCAGCACCGGACTTATCGCTCTCGATCGTCCAAACGCTTGTACAAGATAGTGGAGTACCTAATGCAGTTACGGCTGTCATTCTTAGGAATCGACTGTATGACACTATCTTTGAAGTAGTAGTATTTACGATCGCGGTAATGGGTGCAAAGTTTCTACTGGCGAATGAAAGGCCGTTCTGCGCGATCTATCAGTTCACCGATCAACCATCCATTATTATGGCGCGTCTGGGAGCGACCATTGCCGCGTTGGTGGGTATCGAACTGGCGATTCGGGGGCATTTGAGTCCCGGCGGTGGTTTTGCGGCTGGAGTTGCGGGCGGAACGGCGATCGGTCTTGTGGCGATTACCTCATCATCGGAGTGGATGCAGGCGATCTACAAGCGCTGGCACGCCGCTACATGGGAGAAGGTTTCAGTTCTTATTTTTATTGTCCTGTCGGTTATCACTCTAGCCGGATTAGAATTACCGCACGGAGAGTTGGGCGCACTTGTTAGTGGCGGGGTTATCCCCCTGCTCAACATCCTAGTCGCAGTAAAAGTCGCCTTGGGTTCTTGGGCGGCTATTTTGGTGTTTATTCATTATCGGGGATTGTTGTGAGAGATAAAGGGGAGCGATGATTGGTTTTTGTGAAAATAATATTGTATAGAGACGTTGCATATACAACGTCTCTGCAAAACTAAGGAATTAATCCGATAGTCCACTAAAGTTATTTATCTACAATTGGACGACCTTGAGAGTCTATATCTAACTCTTCGCGGCGCACTTCTTCTTTGGCTTCAACAGTATCGCGGTCAACAACTTTCTTGACTCGTACTTCTTCGCGTAAAACTGCTTCTTTGTGGATATCAGCCGTTTCTTCGTAAATGTCCATATGAGCAACTTGACCCTCACGAAAAGCGTCACTAGGAGCGCTTTGGCTAGTGGCACCTGTGGGAGAAGTACGTTCAATTACTACTCGCTCTTTTTCAATAGGAACTGCAACGCGAGCGGTTTCTGTTTCAACGTGTTTGCCAATAGAAACTTCTCCAGTTTTTTGGCGTTTTTTGTTAGCAACCAATCTTTCTTCATACAACTTCAAACTTTGACCATCGCCTTCGGGAATGTCGTACAAAGAAGGCTCTTGCTCGTAGTTGTAAGTAGCGCGATCGTATGCAGGTGCAGTTTCTTGAATCGTACCAGGAGTAGCAGATGAAGCACGATAAATGCCGCGTACTTGCTCTTCATAGTCGTAATCAATTTTTTCTAATTCATCGTAATTGGGTAGGTTTTCTACTTGCTGTTTTGTCAGACCTTTAGCAGAAACCCGCTTGTCACTGTAATGAATGTCAGCACGACCAACGGGCAGTAAAACTTTTTTACCAAAAATCCAAAAGCCTGTGTCTACGACAAAATAGCGGAATTTTCCAGTTTGCTCATCCATTAAAATGTCATAAATCGTCCCAACTTTTTCATTGCCTTCTGCATAAACATCATAGTTTTTGATATCGTCGATATCAGAAGAATGGTCGCGGTAATCTGGGTAAAAGTCTCCAATTTTTACAAGTGCCATTTTGATTTTTCCTAATTCGGCTTCTTTACATTTATATTAATCTTTTTGAAGATTTGTACCTCTTACTTTCGGAAGATAAGAGGTTTTATTAGCAAAGTTAACTAATATTCGTTTTATTTATTTTTAATTAATGTTGTGAACTAAATTAAATTAAACCAAATTATATATATTGGCAGTTAGTGGGAGGTTTCTGACTAATATTGCTGCTCTAACGCATTTAAAACTGCCTGATAACGTGCTTTGACATCTGCTTGGGCTTGTGCTTCTTTTAGTCCATCATGGCTACCTTGTTCAATCATTTGAGCTTAGGGAGAACCATAAAAATAAATCACGACTCCGTGTGTTGAAATAACTCGTGGGTGTTGCGGATCTGAGTTTGACGGTACGGAAGCCAGACCTTAGAAATAGGCAGGCTTCATATCCTCTCCTTCAAAGACGCAAACGCGAACACAAATACGCTTCAAGACCCTACGACTAATTAAAAATGCCTGCCTATTTCTTATGGCAACTTCCAGGGAAATTTATTTACGCTTATGTGCCTTCCAAGCTGCATCTACAACTCCTACAAATGTTATAGGGTCGGCAAGAACTCGCAACAGGCTGCGCTGGAGCAATTTAGCGTCATATCAAGTCCGGATAATTAGTTATGATTCCCACACACTGCACCCCACCCCCCGCATCCCCGGACCGCAAGCGGTCCGGGGAGACAAAGCACAGCTTTGGCGGGGTGGGGTTCTGCGGGGAAGAGTAAGTAATCAAGCGGACATGATATCACCTCTTGCGGAGGCGATCGCTATATTCATTGCCGGACCTGCAAACGGTGCGATCAGCATTCGCGCTACTAAAAGATAGATCGTATTGGTATACAAACTAATTCAAATTTTGCGCGATCGCGTGGAACTTGGACAATTAATTAGCGCATATTCAAAAAATAACCCGGACTATGTTGTTTTATTGATCTAGTTCTTACTAGAAGTCCTACCAACAACATATCTGGATGCTTCTACATTCTCAGCCAGTGGTTCAATTCTTCCTTTGCTTACCAAAGTTTGATGGATAAAGGCAGCAATATCTGCACGAGTTGCAGGCTGAGTTGGATTCAGAACTTTAAGATTTGGATGGTTCACCACAATGTTTGCATTAGTGGCTTGTCCGACAGCATCAACAGCATATTTGGGAATGTTACCCGCATCTGTGTAATATTCGCTGACGTTAAAGGATGGAGGAGTTGGGGTGGCTGCAACAGCGGGTCTTATTTGAGCTATTATTGGCTGCATTAAAGACGCAGACATCATCGGTACAAACATACGCGGACGACGATTCGCTTGCCGGGTAGTTCTTTGAGGGGGAGTTGTTTGAGTTGTGCTTGCAGTCGGACTAGCAGCAGGTACATCCAGAACTCTCATCAAAGAAACTAATGCATCAGCTCTGGTAATTCCTTGATTAGGACGAAATACCCCACCCGGATAGCTGGACATAAAGCCCATTTCATAAGCTTCTTTGATGGCATTCTCTGCCCAGTAGTCGTTAGGAACATCTTTGTAAACACTGCCACTAGCTATTTGCCTATGGGTGATTCCGACAGATAAACCCACACCTCCTAAGGCAGAAGCCGCTTCAAAAATTGCATTTGTTAAGTTATATTCTGGTGCTATGTGCAGCAACATGATAACTCCCAAAATAATTGCACCTATCCAAAGTATTGTTAAAACAGCAGCAGCTTCAATTACACGGCTAGCTTCTGCTTCAGTTACCACTTTGCCTTCCACGCGATAGCACATCAATTGATGAGGTTGCGAACCAAGACGCTGAAAATGCCATAATACTGCTCTATAAAGCGATACCACCCGATTTAATTTTAATCCGCCCACTGTTGAACCAGCAGCGCCGCCTATCACCATCGCTAGACTCAGCAGCAATTTTGCAGTTGGACTCCAAGTTTGCAAATCAACGGTTTCAAATCCACAGGTTCCTAAAGCGGAAACCCATTGAAATAGAGTCTCTAACCAAAGAAATGAGCCAAAAAACCAGTGATTTTCTATTAACAGTATTAAAGTTCCCAAAGCTAACAGCAACCACAATGCTTTATGCTGTGAGTCTCGCCACAATGCAGAGAAGCGGCGTTGCGTAATTAATTTATAATGGATGGGAAAGCTGATAGCTCCAGCCGTCATAACTACAATCACAGCCAATTGAATTATCGGGCTATAGCTGGCAATGCTGTCATCTCGGATACTAAATCCACCAGTGGAAATACCCGTCAAGCCGTGGTTAATAGAGTCCCATAGAGGCATTCCGGTAAATAAAAGTAACAAAATACTCAATCCGGTATAAAACAGGTAAAGCCACCAAATTCGGCGTACAGTTGCTGATATAGTAAGGGCAATACGCTTTGAGCGTCCCTCAGCATAGTAAAGTTGCTCGGCATCCATATTAGGTTCCAATACAGACAGAGCAAGTACAATTACACCCACACCGCCAATCCATTCACAGAGCGATCGCCACCATTGCAAACTTCGCGGTAATTGACTTTCGTTTAGGGTCACCGTTAGCCCTGTGCTGGTGAATCCAGAAAAAGCCTCAAATACTCCATTCCAAAAATATTGAAACTCTAGCACGGTTTCTGATGTTTGGGGAAAAGTAGCAAGATATGACGCAACAACCCAAAACGGAATTGCTCCCAATAGAGGAATCAAACCCCAACTTAATGCAGCGATTATCATGGCATGGCGCAGACGAGTTTTTCCAGTTTCGTGGAAACTTCGGTATAGTATTTGTCCGGGAATTATAGAAGCGATCGCAGTCACCAAAAACGCCCAAATCGCATAATATTCTCCAAACCAAAAACAGATAGGTAAAGAAATCAGCGCCATTGCAGCGGGTATGTGTAGCAATAAGCCTAAGTCATGCAAAATTGCTTGAATATAAGGATTAATCGGTCGAATCTTAGTTTTCACCTTTGTGGTAACAGACTATATAAATGACGAGCAATAATAATTTCCGGGTTTACAATTACTTGTACGCCTAAGCGTTCAAACATTGCTTGATGTTCTTTTTCATTAACCATGCTAACCAGCGTAGGGATGTTGCGCTCTTTACCAAGAAACATCGCCATCAAATTAGCTGAATCATCGCTTGTTGTTGCAATCAAAGCATCCGCTTCATCAGCTCCTGCTTCATCCAAAATTCCTCCTTCAGCAATATTGGCATGAAATACTTTGACGTTATATTTCTGTAAAGCTACTCGCGCTCGTTCTTCCGAAGCTTCAATAATCGCTACATTATGGCTGTTTTTAAGGGCTAATTCCGCTAAACTACAGCCTTCTAGTCCTGCACCGACAATAATCAAGTTCATTGTTTTAGGTGTTGGTTGTTAGTTGTTAAGTGTTGGTTGTCCCCTTCTACATTCCCACTCCCTTAATAATTAATCAGAACGTCGCACCTCCTCCACCTGACCTACTTGGAAAATCAAGGTAAAACGCTGCCCCATTTCTCGCTCAATAAATTCTTCCAATAATTGCACCTGTCTGGGGGTTACAGGTGCTTTTGCGCGCACATTTAAACGGACTTGTGGTGGATTTGCTAACCAATTAGTTTCAGTTCTAAGTAACTCTAATCTTTGAAAGGTAACAGTTCTATTTAATAATGCTCTTTCAAGGCTGGTTTGCAACTCTGCTTGTCGGATAAGTCGAGCAAAACTAACACCTAAAGGAATCAATAGAATCCCTGTTAAAGCCAAAGCCAAAATTAGAGGTTTTCGCGCACGTTTAAATGATGCGTATCCTGCCAGCAAAAACGTCAACATACAAGACAAAGCTATACCTAACAAATTGGTAAGATAAAGTAGGGATGCTCCTATACTTAAAGACCAATTTGCTTGGGATAAACCTAAGCCAACTACACAAATCGGAGGCATAAGAGCAACAGCGATGGCTGTCCCTGCCAAACTACCAGAAATTTTTGGTTCTACTTTTGCATATCCACTGATACCACCAGCTGCTACAGCAATTCCTAAATCTAACAAATTTGGTCTTGAGCGTGCCAGAATTTCACTACCATAGTTAGGTAGACGAACAAGTATTCCCAAACCCCAAGCCATTAAAACTGCTAGCACAGTGCCCACCGTTAAAGCAATCAACCCTTTACGAAACAGAATGATATTGCCTTGTAACGCACCAAAGGCTAATCCTCGAATTGGCAGCATTAAAGGTGCGACAATCATTGCCCCAATGATGACAGCAGCACTGTTAGATAATAAGCCAAAGGTAGCGATCGCACAAGAACCAACAATCAAAATCAAATAAGACAAATCTAAAGTTGATTCTGTAAGTAACTCTGCTTGTAGCTGTTGAATTTCAAGTCTATGAAACTGTTTACTTCTAAAAGTTTTGAATCGGTGTCGAATGTTATTAAGCAAGACTTTTCTCCTCAATTAGCTAAGAGCTAATGGCTAATATAGCAATCATCGGGAGATTTGTGAGAATTTAAAATCAAGAATTATAAATTAACTTTGCCATATATCCATAATGTCTTTGAACAAACTTTCTTCTATCCAGGTTTTGACAACCACTGCCAAAGGTAGCGCCATAAGTAACCCCAATGCTCCAAAAAAAGTAGCAAAGAAAATTTGAGATGTTAAGGTGACAGCAGGTAATAATGCTACTTGTTTTGCCATCACTGTCGGTGTTAACCAGTAGCTTTCAATATTTTGGATAATAACGTATAAAATTAACACTGCTACGGCTTTCCAGGGTTCATCAAGAAAAGCAACTGTCATCGGTAAAACTGCACTCAAAATCGGACCGACATTAGGAATAAAGTTGAGTAAACCTGCCAAAACAGCATGAGCCAACACTAGGGGTACTTGCAAAATCCATAATCCTAACCCAGAGAGAATCGCGATAAATAACATTTCAATCAGAGCACCAATTGCCCAACTTCCCAAACCTTCTCCACACTTCGAGAGAATATCGTCAACTCTGGAGCGGTAAAAAGCAGGGAAGAAGCGTACAAAACCTCTGCGATAGGGCTGAGGATTAATTAGCAACATAATAGTTAAAATTATGATGAACAAAAATTGTAAGAGCGCAGCTATAGAATTTGAGAAAAAGGTGTAAGCTTGTCCTACTAAATTAGTAGCTAGAGGTTGAAGTTGTTGAAGCAAAGCATTTATTTCGGGAAAATCTGGGAAATACCATCCTGCAAAACGTTCTTCTAACCAATTTATGCTTTCTTGAATTCGATTTATTCCAGCTGGCAAAAGCGTTAATAATTGCCGAATTTGCTCGAAAAATTGCGGCAATATCAACAAGAAAACTCCGGTTAATATCGTTATCACAATACTCAAACTCAGCCACACAGCCCATACACGCTTAAGACCAGACTGCTGAAATCGTCTCACAAGTTGACTGATTGCCACTGCTAACACTACAGCAGTGAAAAATAGCAATAGTAACTGCCGAATTTGCCAAAGAATGTAGAGCGATGCGATAAGCGCTAATAATCCTAGCCATTGCCCTATTTTCATAGTCGTATCCTTTTCTTCTGTTTGAGTAAAGCTCCTACACAACCAATTACAGCCGCTATAAAAAATAAAGATAAAGGATTGAAGGCAATTACAAATTTAGCCCTCGGTTGATACTGCCAACGCAATAACCAAAATGTATCATTGCCAACCACAAAAGAAGGTACTTGTAAAATTGTGAACAATACAAGTAAAAGTAAAATAATCACACTTAACAATAAGAATACAAAGAAAGTTATTTTTAACCAAAGCCAGAAAATTTGGTATTTATTTGGGACTGACATAAGCAAACAAGGTTTTGAAACATTGAATTTAAAAGCTAAATGCTATTGACAGGATGATTTATAAATGTGACAGTCGTTTTAGGAGTTAAAAATTTATCTAGGTGAAATTAAGACTTAAGTGGGGAATTTCCAGCCGCTTTATCACTTTCTAGTCACATTTACTTGTCAGAGTAGAACTAAAGCAACGATGAAGAAACTATATCAGGTAGAAAGTCACAAGCGTAAGTTTGAAGTATCAAATTCACTCCTTAGGTAGAGGTAGTTAAAATGAGAATATTTCTTGGTTGGAGAAGAAAATCGAGCTTTTAAGTTTCGTTAAGGGAAGTTTAAACTCTAATCTCACTAAAAGAATTTGCTGAATGAAGGTAACAATAAAGTCAGTTATTTTACGGAGGTAGCTTAATGGATTTGCAGACAATTATGCATTGGATTTATGTTGCAGGAATGGCAATCGGAGCGTTGTATTTCTGGTCACTCAGTCGTAACCCGCGAGGTGTTCCGCAGCACGAATATCTTGTTGCCATGTTTATCCCGATTTGGTCGGGATTAGCTTATATGGCAATGGCACTAGACCAAGGTAAGGTAATAGCGGCTGGTCAAGTTGCACACTATGCTCGTTACGTAGACTGGATTGTTACCACACCTTTATTGCTACTGACTTTATCTTGGACAGCAATGCAATTTATTAAAAAAGATTGGACGCTTATTGGTTTTTTGATGAGTACCCAAGTAATTGTAATTGCTACTGGGCTGATTGCTGATTTGTCAGTGCGTCCGTGGGTAAGATATCTGTGGTATATCTGCGGTGTGGCAGCATTTTTAGTTGTACTTTGGGGCATTTGGGGACCATTACGCGCCAAAACTAAAACTCAAGGACAGGAATTATCAAATTTATATAACAAGTTAACAACTTACTTTACGGTGCTGTGGATTGGCTATCCAATTGTTTGGATTATCGGTCCTAGTGGTTTCGGTTGGATAAATCAAACTGTTGATACCTTCTTATTTTGCCTGCTGCCATTTTTCTCCAAGGTAGGGTTTAGCTTCCTTGATTTACATGGCTTACGGAATTTGCAAGAAGGAAGAAATCAAACGGCTGGCGATCGCTTCGCTGGAAGTACCTTACAGTTTTTGGGTATTTTCACAAATATCTATAAACCACGGCATAAAACATCCCCCCGAAGATTGAGATATTTACCAGGAGAAATCGAATGAGTCAACCTATAGGACGTACTTGTTGGGCAATAGCAGAGGGTTACATTCCTCCTTATAGCAATGGACCCGAACCGCAATTTATTAGTCATGAAACTGTTTGTATATTGAATGCCAGCGACCAAGATGCCCATGTCGAAATTACAATTTACTACAGTGACAAAGAACCTGTCGGACCTTATCAAGTAACCGTTTCGGCTCGACGGACAAAGCATATTCGCTTTAATGACCTCAAAGACCCGGAACCCATTCCTCACGACACCGATTTTGCCAGTGTAATTCAGTCAGATGTGCCAATTGTGGTGCAACACACTCGGTTAGATTCACGACAACCCGAAAACGCACTCGTCAGTACAATTGCTTACGCCAGTTAGTAATTAGCTAGCCCATAAAAGAGATAGGAGTTCAACACCAGACCATAAATTTTTAGTAATGTATTTAGCAATGTAATTGAAGGAGCCATTATGGCATTTAGTTACCATGCCTCCCACGAACAATTTAAGCCCAGTGAGCTTTTAAAGTACGCGCAAGCGGCTAACATTGCAGGATTTAGCGGCATATCTTGCTCAGACCATTTTCACCCGTGGAGCGATCGCCAAAATCAAAGTGGTTTTGCTTGGTCGTGGTTAGGTGCAGCCATGCAAGCAACATCTCTACCATTTGGTGTAGTTTGCGCTCCCGGACAGCGTTACCATCCTGCTATTATTGCTCAAGCCGCTGCCACGCTTGCAGAGATGTTCCCCCAACGCTTTTGGATAGCACTGGGAAGCGGTCAAGCGCTGAATGAAAAAATTACAGGCACGCGCTGGCTAGCGAAAGCAGAACGTAATGCCCGTCTCAAAGAATGCGTTGATGTTATCCGTGCTTTGTGGGCTGGGGAAACAGTCACGCACTACGGTTTAGTTCGTGTTGAAGAAGCAAAGCTTTATACCCGTCCGGAAATTCCACCGAAAATTATCGGTGCAGCAATTACTCCCCAAACCGCTGAGTGGGTAGGAAGCTGGGCGGATGGATTGATTACAATTTCTCACCCTTACGAAAAGTTAAAAAAAGTAGTTGAGGCTTTCCGTAGGGGCGGTGGGGAAGGAAAAGCTATGTATCTGAAAGTACAACTCTCCTACGCAATAACTGAAGAAACAGCCCTTGATGGTGCTTACGATCAATGGCGGACAAATATTTTTCAAAGTCAAGTGTTAGCAGACCTTCGCAGTCCCCAGCAGTTTGATGCAGCAGCGGACTTTATTAAGCCTCAAGATATGCACGAGTTTGTCAGAATTTCAGCCAACCCTCAAAAACATATTGAATGGTTGCAGAAAGATATCGAACTTGGCTTTGAAACAATTAGCTTACACAACGTCAACCGCGAACAGCAGAGATTTATTGAAGTTTTTGGGGAAAAGGTTCTTCCAGCGCTTATAGAAACGCGACAAACAGTTTTACCTCTTGCATAAATGACCATTTCATTGTGTTTCCCAAGAAGATATTTAAGGAGGAAATTATGCGAGTCAACGTCGGTCCGGCAGTTCTAACAATTAACTACGGCAAAACCTTTATGGTGACTGATTTATGTGGCAATATTAGCCCTAACGGTCAGCAGGGAATTTTTTCAGACGATACTCGATTTATGAGCTTTTATGGCTGTTATCTAAATGGTAAAGAATGGGTACGTCTAAGCTCTACAGCTACCACATATTACGCAGCGAGAATTTATCTAACTAATCCCCAATTTTCCACTGAAGATGGAATTTTTGAACAAGGCAGTTTATCGCTAATTATTAGCCGAGTTGCCAGCGAAGGTATTCGTGAAGAGTTAGAGTTAACAAATTATGGATTAAAAACAGTTAATTTTAATTTGGAAATTGCATTACGTTCTGATTTTGCTGATATTTTTGAAGTCGAGCATGGAAAGAATGTACGTCGCGGATATATTGAAACCCGATGGAATAAAGAAGAAAGTGAATTAGTGACGACATACACTAACGGTGATTTTTTCCGTTGTCTTAGCTATCGGATTAATAACTGCTCAGTTCAACCGCACTCTGGTAATGGAAGAATTATTTTTGAAATTACTTTAGAACCTGGAGAAACTTGGAAAACTTACTGCCTTTACACGCTATCTGATAATAAAAACGTCCGCAAACCATTAGATCTATCTTACCAAGAAGCAATGGAAAACGGGCTAAATCATACTCACACTAAATGGCGCGAAATTGTTACCAATATAACTACTGACAATGAAGAATTTAACCGACTCTATAGCCAATCTATAGAAGATTTAGGCGCTTTGCGACTATCCGACTACAACTTTACCGATGATACTTGGATACCTGCTGCTGGTGTGCCTAAGTTTGTAACTCTTTTTGGGCGCGACAGTTTGACAGTCAGCTTGCAAAATATGATTATTCATCCTGGTTTTGCGAAGGGAACTTTACAAAAACTCGCGGAATTTCAAGCCAAAGAATTGGATGATTGGCGAGATGCAGAACCGGGTAAGATATTGCATGAAATTCGCATGGGTGAGTTGGCTTATTTCGATAAAATACCTCACAATCCTTACTATGGTGCTGCTGATACTGTACCCTTATTTCTGATTACTCTACATGAAACTTGGAAATGGTTAGGAGATAATTCACTATTGCAAAATTATCGGGATGTAGCAAGACGTTGTTTGGAATGGATTGATAAATATGGTGATTTAGATGGTGATGGTTTTCAGGAATATCAAACACGTTCCAAAGATGGAATTGAAAATCAGGCTTGGAAAGATTCAGGGAATGCAGTTGTTTATCCAGATGGTAGTCAAGTAAAAGCACCAAAAGCATTATGTGAATTACAAGGTTATGTTTTTGATGCGTGGATGCGGATGGCAGAGGTTTTTGATGTGTTGGGTGAGAAGAATTTTGCTACCCTATTACACATGAAAGCTGCTAAACTTCAGGCACAATTTGAGGAAAAATTCTGGTGTGAAGATGATGGTTTTTATGCCTTTGCCCTTGACCCAGAAAAAAAACCTGTTCGTAGTATTACATCAAATGCTGGCTATTGCCTTTGGAGTGGAATTGTCAGACGCGATCGCGCTGAAAGTGTAGTCAAGAAATTGCTAGAACCAGATATGTGGGCTGGTTGGGGAATTCGCACATTAAATACCAAAAATCCGGCTTACAATCCTTTTTCTTACCACTTGGGTTCCATTTGGCCCCACGACAATGGCATCATTGCAATGGGATTTAAGCGTTATGGGTTTGGTGAGGAAGTAGCCCAAGTTGCAGGTGGTATTTTTGATGCTGCAAAATATTTCGCTAGTTATCGTTTACCAGAACTTTTCGCGGGAATTAACAAAGAACCTGGTGCTTTTCCTGTTCCCTATATAGAGGCAAATGTACCTCAAGCTTGGGCTGCTGCGTCTGTGTTTCATTTCCTACAAGCAATGCTAGGTTTACAAGCTAATGCTCCAAATGGAGAGCTTTTTGTTGACCCAAATCTACCCGAATGGTTATCTAATATCAACCTTCGTCAAGTGGAAATTGGTAATGCTTGTGTTGATTTAAAATTTTGGCGGGAGGGTAATATTACCCGTTGGGATGCTTCTGTAACTAAAGGAAATATTGAAGTGAAACAGCAAAGTTGGCAACCTTGGCAGATAGAAAAATCTGTCTTAATCGCCTAGAAAAATTAACTTATCTTATAGCTAATCCCATGTGGGAGTCGCGCACGAGGAATGAGAGCGGGCATTGGTTCCCTCCCCATGCAAGAGTGCGCTATGTCCCAAGTCGGCTTCGGACGATTCCTCCCACCCCAGTCACGGAGTGGGCAACCGAAACCGATTTATGTGAAGACTAATCCAACATACTTGGCTACTTCTCTAGAGCCTTTTTATGTTTTTTGTTGCATATATCTGCGGTTTAGCCCCCTTGGGGTGGGAAAAAGAGTACCGGATACCAACTCTGACGCAATACTTCAGCCGCAAAACTGGAAATTAACCATTCTTGGAGTTTACCTATCGTTCCTGAAGAAACTGCGATCGCGCTAATATCTGCCATTACAGCCATCTCTAAAATACTGGTGACAGAAGGACCTTCCTTAACTTCTGTCTCCACTTGCAAATTTACTTTCTCCAAATCAGCTTTAATCTGAGATAGCGTTTCGTGAGCCTGCTGTGGTAAAATTTTCCTTGGTATTTCTCGACGACCGCTATCTTCTAAAACCCAGCAAAGTTTACATTGTTGGAGAAATTTACCAGATTGTTGTCCTGCCAAGTGCTTTACTTGTTGCACTAAATAATTTGCCACTTCACTACCGTTATAGGGAAGCAACAAAGAACGAAAAAGATGTTGACAACGGAGTGTTAATTCTTCACAAGTATAAGCAGAGATTAACTGAGGACGCAGTACCAGCAAAGGAACCTTTGTTTGGCGGGATAAATTAGCCATCGTACTACCCACCAGTTTTTCTGTGAGTATGCTGCGACTTTGAGAACCCACTATAATCAATTGGGACTGATAGGATTGGGCTACCTTAAGGATTGTCTCAACTGGCTTTCCTGATTGAACTTCTATTTTTACTTCTATGTCAGTAGAACTTTCACCAACAGCTTCTGTCAATCGGGCTTGAGCTTGTTCTATTTTCTCACTATCGACTCGTGGAATAATGCCTTTTTCCCACAATGGAACAACGTGCAGAAAAACAATTTGCTTCATCCCTGCAAGCGCAAGGCTAGAAACTTTAGGTGCTAAACGATGTAAACTGTCAGAAAAATCTGTGCAAATTAAAGCTCGTTGAAACATAGATAACTATTAAAACAGAGTTGTAAACATTCTACTTTAATCGTTAGAAGTTATCATTATCCCAAAGCTGGAGCTATTGACTCAAACTCCTAATTACCTCTGTTTAATATACTTGTATTAGGATAATTGAACATAGATAAATAAGAATAAATAACCTAAGTGTTTATAAAATTAAGCTCATATAGCCCGGAATATTATATTTAAAACAAATCAGTTATCACTAACCTACTAGTACTCCAGTACATTAATTTTAGTGGAGAAACTCAATTCTTAAATTAATTCTCTCTTTCTCTGTGGCTGAAGGGGTTACGAGTGGTTAAATCCCCGACTTATTCAAGAATTTGGGTATCTTGCAACCCATCAAAATTAATGTGATGAACCAGTACTAGTCTGTCAAAGTTGACTTAACGGACTACTATGTCCCATTATCTATTTAAAAAACCAAGTCACTTTTCTGTCACATTTGATTGTCAGACTGAGAATAGACAACATGATCAATTGCCTTTAATCGCACGTTTTGCACCAAAAATGTAGATAAGTAAATATTTTTTTACATTGCGGTGTAACTGATATCTTGCACCTTTACGAGTAAATAACTAATTTTATTATTTAATAGTGACTAAATTTACTCAAAAGGCTAGTTCATTCTCAGTCCATTTTAATTGACTTATGCAATTGGGGTGGTAATTCTAGCCCCGTGATAAGAACGAAGTCAAGCAATTTGGAATTATTTTGACCTATGTTTTACCTGGTGCAACATACCCCTCTTCTGTCACTCTCCCTAGATAAAAAGATGTAACCCTTACCAGGCAAGAGTTTTAGTCTAAAGCAATGATTGTATCCATCATATTAGAAAATTTTGCCACAAACCTAATCCCAATCAGAGTTTTAAAAGTTGCCTTCGATTTTTGTTTTCGGAGAGTGACAGAAGAGGGGTATAAGGTAATCGATAGCTTTCAGTTCAAAACACAATCTCAATCACTCAATAAATTTAACTAGTTTACGCCCACGCAGAGGAACGAAGTATCTATGAAATTATTTTCCATTGAAGAATTGGCAACTTTAACCTTAGAAGCAAAGACAAATTGCGTTTCTATTTATATGCCAACTTATAAAATGAGTACAGAAACGCTACGAAGCACAACAGCATGAAACAGTTGCCTACTATCAAGCTAATTTAGGAACGGGGAAAACTGCTAGTAATATCCAAGAAGTTGTGACTGCTGCTTATTTTCAACGAATTGAGTCGCTATTTGTACCAGTAGGACAACAAAAGTGGGGAATGTTTAATCCTGACACAAACAGGGTGCAGGTGCATTCAGAACAACAAGCCGGCGATGAGGATTTAATGGATTTTGCCGCATTGCATACACTCCTTAATGGTGGCATGGTGTATGCCGTTACACCAGAACAAGTACCAGGAGATGCTCCTCTAGCAGCCGTATTGCGTTACTGAATATCATGGATAGCCAATTTCAACGTAGTAAACGCAGATTTGTGGCGATCGCTTCTGTAGTCTTACTCACCAATTTGTTGCTACCCTCTGGCAAAGGGCTAACGCAGGAGATTCCAATTGCTCCTGTGACACCTCAACCCCCTGGCACTGAAGCTGTTCCTACAGATGGGCTGTTTTTTGCAGATATTGTCGTCAGGGGACAGCCTGTATTCCAATTGGGTAGCGTCGGAGATGTGAGCGCTACACAACGGGCGCAAATAGTCAACCGTCGCATTGCAGGTATTTTGGCACAGCCGCAAATTGGCAGAACTGTCGCTGTTGTACCCGATGGGTCGCGAGGTATTGCAACGCTACAAGTGGGAAACCGGGTTTTAATGACCGTCACCCAACAAGACGCTCAAGATTTTAACAGCAGAGTGGAAACTCTAGCGCAACAGTGGGCAAACCAGCTTAATCAAGCATTTGAGCAACCACCGCTAGCAATTGATGTCGGGCAACGGTTGTATTCAACTGTGCGTCAGTTTCAGCGAGATACCATCGATAATCTGCCTTCTTTTTTAGGTGCATTGTTAGCAATAATTATTACTTGGATTATTGCTGCTACTGTGCGTCGTCTGACGCTGCTAGGAGCTCTACATTGGGAAGTTGACCGCAATTCTAAAATCCTCGTAAGTCGCTTGGGATATGGCGGTGTGTGGGTACTAGGTACAATTGTTGCTTTGGGGGTTTTGGGACTCGACTTTGCTACTTTGATTGGAACATTAGGCTTAACGAGTGTTGCGATTGGTTTTAGCTTGCGAGATGTATTAAGTAATTACTTTTCTGGCGTTATTTTGCTTGCTTCACGTCCCTTCCGACTAGGTGACCAAATTATTATTAAAGAGTTTGAAGGGACAGTTACCCAAATTCAATTACGAGCAACAACATTAAAAACTTACGATGGGCGCGTTGTTTATATACCCAATCAAGAAGTTTTTACTGCTACTATTACTAATAATACTGCTTGTACTTATCGCCGTAGTTTAATTATGGTTGGTATTGACTATAAGTCAGATATTACTAGAGCTAAACAAATAATTAATGATGCAGTTTTGGGAATTGAAGGAGTAGAACAAGACCCAAAGCCGGATATTTTAGTAAGCGAACTGGGGGCAAGTGCAGTGAATATTGAAGTGCGTTTTTGGGTTAATTCTCTTCGTTTGCCATTTTTAGAAATGACCTCTCAGGTGGCGCAGGCAATTAAAGAAGCCTTAATGCAAGCAGGAGTTGAAATGCCAACAGATATTTACACTGTCAGGTTGCGCGGCTTACCACAAATGGATGATAACCATCGACTTAATAATTCTGAGAATTCAAACTAAATAATATGGCAAATATAAGGAGAGGTTTAAGAAATATTTGGGGACTTTTAAGAGATACTTTTTCGGAATGGCAATTCAATGAAGTATCTCTTTTAGCTGCTTCACTTGCCTACTATACAGTATTTTCATTAGCTCCATTACTGATTATTGTCATGATGATTGTCGGGGCAATTTTTGGTGAAGAAGCAGCCAAAGAGCAAATTGTAGCCCGAATGAGGGAGCTGGTTGGGCAACAAGGAGCAGAAGTAATTGCTACTGCTATTACTAACATGAGGGCTGATGCTACTGGCGGACCATTTCAGTTAATTTTTAGTCTTGGCTTTTTACTATTTGGTGCTTCCGGAATTTTTGCTCAAATTCAAGACGCATTAGACAGGATTTGGCAAGTAAAACCAGCCCCAAGGCAACAAATATTTAATTTTTTTCGTAAGCGTTTGTTGTCCTTTGCAATGATACTAGTGATTGCATTTTTGTTGTTAGTATCTTTTGTTGGCAATACAGTTTTAGCAGCTTTAGTTGATGTTTTAAATACTCTAGTTCCTGGTTCGGGTTACTGGTGGCAAATTCTGAGCTTATTAGTTACTTTTGGGGTAACAACGTTTATATTTGGTGCCATCTTTACTATCTTACCTGATGCCGAAATTACATGGCGGGATACTCTAGTAGGCGCGATAATTACTGCAATTTTATTTTTGATAGGTCAGTCTTTGTTTGGGTTATTTCTGCGCCAAAGCAATTTTGGATCTGCTTATGGGGTGGCTGGTTCTTTTGTGATTCTCATTACTTGGATTTATTATGCCGCTAATATTCTTTTACTAGGGGCGGAATTCACTAAAGTTTTTGCTCAACGGCGTGGTTCTCCAATTGTTCCGTCGGAATATGCAGTTTATCGTAATGAAAATCAAGAAAAAGTATTGCAATCTTCTGACTAATATACTTACAGGTGTAGGTGCAGTTCAATTGTTCAGCCCCCTAGATATGATTGTCGATCCAATAGCTAATTTTATTATTGGTTTGACCCAGGAAACAGGCTGGATTGTGTTAATTATTGCCTTTGGATTGTTGTATTTTTCCCTTAAAACTCTTGTCAAAGTACTCAAAGCTATACTTGATGAAGATTTGCAAGAAAAGGTCAAAAAATATCTTTTTGGATCGTGGTGGCAGGCAATGCTTTTCGGATTAGCTATTACCATTGCACTCCAAAGTTCTAGCATCACAACATCACTAATTGTGCCGATTATTGCCCTTGGTGTAGTTACAGCAATACAAAGCCTTCCCTATTTTTTGGGTGCAAATATTGGGACTTCAACAACTGCTCTTTTAGCAGCACTTTCACTGGCTAGAGATGGTGGAATAGAAGGAACTGCTTCTTTGATGGTGGCATTAGTACACATGGTTTTTGATCTTTATGCCATCGCTCTGCTGTTTCCCTTTAAAAAAATTCGGGAAATTCCGGTTTGGTTGGCAGAACGCAGTGCTAAATGGGTAACCAAGGGTCGAATTATTGCGATCGCTTATATTGCAATTGTGTTCTATCTTCTTCCCTTCGCAGGTGTTTGGGCAAGCAGAGATTGGGAGGTTGCAACGTTTTATCAACCAGTCGTACCTGAAGAAGTGGAAGCTCTGCGTAATAAATCTGACGCAAGTAGCACAGGTGGTGAAAATCCAAAGGAACCTGCACCTAATAGCTCACAATAATGTCAAGAAAACACATTTCTTGAAGTATTAGCAGATTTAGTCTGGGTTTTGATTTTTTGAAGATGAATTGGTCGAACCATTTCGACTATCTAATGACGACTGACTTTTGAGCCAAGCAGCCAAGCTAGCAGAAAGCTCAGACAAAGAGTTTTCCAATTGTGGAGAAATTTCGAGAGGTAAACTACCTGAACGCACATGAAGAGAACGTTGTGGGAAAGGAACCCGAATCTCATGAAGTCGTAGGTTCTCGTCTATTTGAAAATACAGGTCACTCTTGATTTGAAATTGCCTCCTGGGTTTTGATATCCAAACCAACAACTGAAAATCTAAAAAATCTTCTCCATATCCTTTAAGCCAGACTTTAGGTGCTGGTTTTTTTAATACGTCAGAATTATATTTTGCCGCTTCAAGTAATGCAGAACATACAATATCCATATTAGAGCCATAAGCCACACGCACGGGCAATACTAACCGAGAAGTAGAATTACGATGGCTCCAATTTACGACTTCTGTATCTAATAAACGAGAATTCGGCACAATCACTAATATGTCATCTAAAGTTCTGATGTGAGTAGAACGAGCATTTAATCGTTCCACCGTTCCCATAAATTCGCCAATTTTTACAAAGTCACCAACCTGAATAAAACGCTCAAAAGTAATGGTTAAACCGCTAACCAATTCTTTCGCCACTCCCTGAACACCAAAACCAATAGCCACACCTAAAACACTGGCTATTATTGCCAACGAACTAATATCTAATCCCCAAATTTGCAGGAGAACAACAGTACCGATAAAAATTAGACTGTAGTTGATAACAACTGCAATCAAATCTTGAACACCTCGGCTGACATTAGTAATGCGTAAGACACGCGATCGCAACAAATTTGTAACGGCTCCAGCAACAGCTATCAATCCAATAAATAAGCCAACTAAGATAATTATATTGATGACTGAATAAGACTTTTGTCCAAGAGAAATTACTGGTGATGTTAGGCTCATCCAGATAATATTAGCAATGCTTCGACTCCATTCTCGCGTTAAGGGAAATAAGTCAGTAACGTAAATAATAGTTCCTAACCACAGTCCGACACGTACTAAGAAGAGAGTTAATTGTAGAAATAATTCAATTCCCTTGGGTTGCGCTCCCGTATCGGGGTCATTAGCTGCCTTTGGAACCAGTTGCCGTAGCCAATAGCGCCAAATTAAGCCTAAAATTTTATGGAGAGCGATCGCAACAAAAACAGATAAAACAGCAAGTAATATCCCTCTCCAGATATAACTTAACTTTCTTTCTTCTTGACCTGTGAAATCGCGTCAGTAATATGTTGCGCCCAAATTTGAGCCTGTTCCTGTTTTGTTCTGCCAGTTGGCGTGTCTTGTGAGGTTACTGTCAGCAAATGGCGACCATTTACCCGTATAACAGGTAATTGATTATTTTCTACAATCTCAATTTTCGCCCTAGCTGTAGAACGGACTGCCTCTGTTAAAATTAAATTGGCATCAACAGCGCGATTCTCGGCACTAATTTGCCCAGCTTCACTCACTTTAAATAGTTGGTGTCCATCGAGTGTGATGGCAGATGTAGGTCTTACTTGCGCTTGCACCGGCATCAAAGTCAGAAACAATCCCAGAATCAGCATCAAAGCAATGGCTTTGAAACTAACAGAAATCCGAAAGCGATGAAAGCGACTCATAAACTATAAATTAGTGGTTTAGCAGCGTGGGTAGCAGCGCTTTAATCATCTCTAAAATTTCAACTTATTTTTTGGCGGAAATATAGGAGATTTTCGGTAGTAGTCAGAACAATTTGTCGCTTCAGTAGTCATCACAAGAGAAGGTTGTACTGCACACTTTAAATGATGATTATTTGAGAAGTACTGACAGGTTGTACAAGGCAACTTTTCATGAAAGTTTGTCGAACAACTAATACACTCATTTCGTAGCGTAATCTTGTTCATTTTGGATAGCATCAGCAAGAAGCCAATGCAAAAGAAGATAAACGCAATCATACCTCCCCCCTGAGCAATAGCTGTATCAGACATTATTACTTCATTAGGTTTTGCCTCTTCGAGTTGAACTTCATTTTTAGCTACCTGATTAAGAGCAATCTCTGCTATCTCATATTTATTATCTGTTTTTCCCAAATACATATCACTAACCCTTTGTTATATATTTACCTGATTTTCAAGTTTTTCTGTAGCGGATTCAATTGACAAGCGATAAAATAGCACTCATTCATTCAGAAAAGAAGAGTGCCTGATTCAAAATTTTTACTAGTTCGCCTTCAGAGACAATACGAACATCCAAGCTTTATCTATCAAAGGTAGGCAGCTTGGCAATTTTACAAAACCATAATTACAGATTTAGCAATAAATAAGAGATTGTATCTCTATCAATGGTTTTAGTTATAAAAAATTTATATCTGTCAAAAGCAATAAAATCAGCTTAACCACAAACACACCACTTCGGTTGCAACATCCAAATAGCAAACCATTCAGCTTGAAGTTGTGTAACTAAATTTTTTGCAAAAGCTACAACACTCATTTTCTAGATTTTTGTCACTTTTCAGTCACATTTTCTTTGCATGCTAAATATAGAGCAAGATCTAGTAGACGCTGTTAACTTGATAGCAAGGAATTGTTATGACTGGCATCATCCTCACTTGGTTAATTACTGCTGTGAGTTTTTTAATTATTTCCCGGCTACCTTTTCTGGGAATTGACATTGATGGTTTTGGTAAAGCGGCAATTTCTGCTGCTGTTTTCGGAATTTTGAATGCGATTTTACTGCCAATTCTCACCTTTTTTACACTTCCGTTCATTATCCTTACCTTGGGATTATTCTTTTTTGTCTTGAATGCCATAATTTTTGGGTTGGCAGCGGTCATAGTGCCAGGATTTAGTTTACGCTATGGCTTTTGGAGCGCGTTACTCGGTTCAATAACTTTAGCAATTATTAACTCTATTCTTTTAAGAATTGTGGCACCCTTGGCTTAATAACGCTCTTTTATTACTCTCTCTAGATGTTTTGTTTTCAAACCTTTTATGAATTAGGCTTTAGGTTGAGAAACTCTTCCAAAGGAGTGGTTTACCGACAGCCGCGCAAGTGGTGTTGGAATGAAGCGTAAGCCAACAAAAACAAGGATTATTAGGTGGAGCAAAACGCAACCCAACCTACAAATCTTTTTCTCTTATAAGACTAACATAAGAGAGATAATAAAACAGCTAAAACTGTTGTAAACTTAGGGCAAAATAACAATCAGACGTTGAAGTATCGATTGATTTGGAGGCAATAATTTATGTTAAAAACCTGGAAAATAAATCTTTTACGACAACCCATTCTTTGGTTTCTTTCAGGAATTTTGTTGGTAAATCTGCTAATTGCTTGTCAACCGCAACAAGTTACAACAGATTCGATAACAACTCCTACAGCAACTCCCATCCAAACGACGACACCAGCGACGGTGCAAGAACGACCAGTAGCTTATCCAGATAGGCAATTGAGTGCAAATCCTGCACAGCTACCACCTTTACCCTACCCTAATAACGCACTAGAGAAAGCCATCGATGCTAACACAATGCAACTGCATCATGACAGACACCATCAAAGCTACGTTGATAACCTCAACAATGCATTAAAACAGCAACCCGATTTGCAAAGTAGAAGCGTAGAAGCGATGTTGCGCGACCTTAACAGCATACCAGAGGATATTCGCACAACAGTACGAAACAACGGTGGCGGACACCTGAACCATACGATTTTTTGGCAAATTATGAGTCCTCAAGGTGGTGGACAACCAACAGGAGAAATTGCCCAAGAAATTAATCAAACCTTTGGTAGCTTTGATGCATTTAAAAAACAGTTTAATGAAGCAGGTAGTGACAGATTTGGTAGTGGTTGGGTTTGGTTAGTACGTAATCCCCAAGGTCAATTACAAATTGTTAACACTGCGAATCAAGACAACCCAATTATGGAAGGTTCCTACCCAATTATGGGTAATGATGTGTGGGAACACGCATATTACCTGAGATACCAAAACCGCCGCGCTGACTATTTGAACAACTGGTGGAACGTGGTAAATTGGAACGAAGTCAACCGACGCGCTCAAGCTTCACGCCAACAGCAAAGTTAAAAGGGGTGTAGTAATGAGAAGTTTGTTAATGCGAAGTCCGGTTGTTGTCGCAGCTTGCTGGATCGGGGCGTATATATTTATCACTCTTTTGCCTTTAGTGATTCTGCTTGTATACCCTGCACCAGTAGGAAGAGGATTTTGGATTGACTTTTCGGTTGCTCTTGGTTTTATTGCCTTAGCAATGATGGCATTGCAATTTTCTCTCACGGCACGCATCAACCGTATAGAGGCATCTTACGGTATTGACATTATTCTGCAATTTCACCGTTATATCTCCTTGGTAGCATTTGCCTTAGTTCTCATTCACCCGTTGATTTTGTTCGTGGTGCAACCGGAAACACTGCAACTATTGAACTTTTTTACAGCTCCTTGGCGAGCTAAGATGGCTGTTTTAGGAACATTAGCTCTGATAGCACTGGTTGTCACCACAATTTGGCGACAAAAACTAAAAATTCCCTACGAACCTTGGCGTACGTTACATGGTGTTTTGGCAGTGCTTACAGTTGGTTTGGGATTGGGACACGCCATCGCAGTCGGCAATTATCTGGGACTATTTTGGAAAGCAGTGTTATGGACGGCTATTGCCCTGGCTGCCCTTTGGTTACTAGTATATGTGCGTTTGGTCAAACCCTTCTTTATGCTGAAAAAGCCTTATCTAGTAGAAGAAGTGCGCCCCGAACACGGGAATGTATGGACGCTAGCACTACGTCCTAGGGGACACGAGGGAATACGTTTCGATCCCGGTCAATTTGCCTGGATAACTCTCGAAATTTCCCCCTTTCGGATGCGGGAACATCCCTTTTCGATGTCTTCTAATGGAGACAACCCTGAGCGTATTGAGTTTAGCATTAAGGCGTTAGGAGACTTTACTAAGACCATCAAGGATGTAAAACCGGGAACTAAAGCTTTCCTTGACGGTCCTTATGGAGTCTTTACTACAGAACGTTATGAAGATTCTGCGGGGTTTGTTTTGATTGCTGGAGGTATCGGGATCACACCCATGATGAGTATACTTGTCACCCAAGCCGAACGCAAAGCCGAACGCAAAGATGAACGTCCTTATCTGTTAATTTACGCTAGCAAAACTTGGGAGGATGTCACCTTTTCCGAAGAACTAGATAAATTGAAGGAAAAGTTAGACTTAACCATCGTTCATGTTCTTAGAGAACCGCCAGAAAATTGGTCAGGGGAAAAAGGCTACGTAGATAAAGAATTATTAGAACGTTACATTCCCAAGCGGCGAGCTACGCGACAATACTTTATTTGTGCTGCACCCAAAATGATGGAGCAAGTTGAGCTAGCTCTACATCAGTTAGACGTTCCACCTACAAACATCCACATGGAACACTTTAACCTCGTTTAACCAACAACCAACAACTAAGAACTATTCCCTTATGCGTTACAGCATCATGCTTCAACTCGTATCAGGCATCACTTTGATTTTAGTTAGTGGTGCCGCTTTCTTTGCCTGGATAGAAAACCGTCCTACTCAGCCTCAATATGTGACTGGAAGCAGAGATTCAAATCGCTTGAGTAAAATATTTTCAGATTGACAATCGCCAAATATAGACCCTACTTTGAACGTCGTTATTCTTGGCGCGATCGCCTCATCGGTTACGAGCAAAAAAAGTCAGGGTTGGCAACTGTTTGCTAATCCCTGCCCATACCTAGTACCGCTTCGCGGAAGTCAAAAGTCAAAAGTCAAAAGTCAAAAGTAATATGGAGTAAGCTTTTTAGCGATTGAGAATGGTTGGTTTATTTACGCCAGCCTGTACTAGATAAAAATTACAAGTTATCTAAAGTATTGCTATATTAATATGTATAGTACATTCAATAATTTAATTTAACCCAAAAGACAGAGGAATAGATTGAGCTAAATAGGCTATACTCTAAAACTGAACAATTATCTTATTTTTATTTTAAGTTATATTGATTGAAATAAAGCGTTTTTTCCTAATGATTGTTAATGCTTGCTAAAAAGAAGTGGCAATCCGCAACTAAGATTTAACTACCTTCGTCACTATCTTTGTTGACCCACAGATACTTGTATATATAAAACAATTAATTAGTCATGAATGTAGGGTTTTTCAAGACAATTCCTCTAACGCCTCTGCTATTACTGTGGCTGGCTTATGCTGTACTTGGATGGTATCTTGCTGCTCATCATATTGTTTGGCTGATGGGAGCTTTTGTAACGCTTGTAGTTTTATTTGTAGTTAGTAGAAGTGTTTATTGCTTAGAAGCTTTGATTACATTTGGCTCCCAGACATTAATTATAGTCTTGGCTTTAAGTGGATCAATTGTGTTAGTAGCAACTTGGTCATTATTGATTACTCTATTTATCTTACCTCTAGCAGCTACGATTTTGGCTCATTTAGAAATGCGTTTTGCTGGTTTGAACGAATTATATACGTTTGTCATTTTAACAATTTTAGCTGGATTAGGTTTGGGAATGGGTGAAATCATAGATCTTGTATTTTTTCCAAGTATTAGGTACTAATAAATTGAAAATTAGTAATGAAACTATTATTTAACCTTTAATCTGATAACGTACTAGCTTTCTCACATTTTCAATTGACATTCCTAACTCTTGGGCGATCGCTGTCTCGACTTGGCTCATATTTGTGTTTGTAAATTCAAATTCTAATTTTTTTAAACTCGAATCAGTTGTTTTGACCGCAACTAAAGTAACACCTTTGCTTTTATCAATTTGAGCTTGAATAAATACAACTGTCATCGATAGGTTGACATCTAATTGGTTATATGCTTGAAGCTTATTGACGCTATCATAGGAGCGGCTTAATATTTGCTCTGCCATCAAGTTGCCACTAAACCAAAACAAAACGCCTAAAAGAGGCAGGGGAAGCCAAAATTCCAGTAGCGAAGAGTGTAATAATCGTTGCCATCGATTTGAAGACATAAGTAAAATTTTGGTAATTTTTAACTTGAAAACTCAGTTATCTATTACCAGTTACACATTATCTATTATCCTTGAAATCGTACCTTTGACAGACGTTATACATAATTGTCTTCTCTATTTTAATGTATGGATAGAGTAATCAGACGAGTGCGTAAACGATGCGGATACTTTTGGTCGAAGACGATCGCTCTCAATTGGAACCTCTACATAAAGCGCTTTCAGAGGCTGGACACGTTGTTGATGCGGTTGAAGACGGCGCGATCGCGCAATGGGTGATGTCCCAAAGAGAGTACGATCTGTTGATTTTAGATTGGTTATTGCCTGAAATCAATGGGTTAGATTTGTGTAGAGAGTATCGGCACTCTGGCAAAACTTCACCTGTATTAATGTTGACTGCCAAAGACACAACCCTCGATAAAATTACGGGGTTGGATGCGGGAGCGGATGACTATCTTGTTAAACCCACAGATGTATTTGAGCTACTGGCACGGGTGCGGGCGTTATCGAGGCGATCGCCTATTTTGCAAGGAAATACTCTTGTGCTTGGCGATTTAGAATTGCATCAACCAACACTAACAGTAAAACGGGGACAAGCAACCGTTGAGTTATCTCCCCGTGAATTTCAACTGCTAGAATATTTAATGCGCCACCCCCGTCAAATTTTAAGCCGCGATCAGATTGAGCAGGTATTGTGGGAATGGGGTAGCGAGCCGGAAAGTAACGCGATGACGGCGCAGGTACGCCGATTGCGGCAACGTTTGCAAGTAGTAGGTGCAGCTTCCTGGATTGAAACAGTTTACGGTATGGGCTATCGAATTAACCCAAAATAAAGCTATGTTTAATCGTAGCCGTCGCAACTTAGCTCGTTGGTTTACGCTCTCAATGGGTGGTATTCTGGTGGTGTTTTCTGGAATACTTTACTATCAAGAAGCGGTTGAGCAGTTGGAGGTAACGGATCGGCTGCTTTACAAAAAAACTAGGGTAATGGCAGCAAGCGTACAATGTGAATTTATACAAGGACAAGCACGAGTAGATTTGAGCAATGTACCTTTTTTGGGAAATAGCCCACCCCCATTAGATAGTGAGATAGTATACGCTCGTTGGTACGATGAAAAGGGCAAGCTGAGACAATTTTTTGGTGCGCCTTCAAAAGAGCATTTAAGTGAGAATGTTGAATTTAAAACGATTAAAACTACCAATGATTTGACAAAAGCAACTCCTAAGGTGCTTTGGCTGCGTCAGGTAACGCTGCCGGTACAATATAAAGGGGAGGCTCTAGGATATCTACAAGTGGCAATGCCGATGACTGCTGCTCAAGATACCTTAAAGGGATTTTTACTGTTATTGGCGATCGCTGTTCCCGTCACTTTGGGAGCGATCAGTTTGGTCGGTTGGTTCCTGTCGGGACTTGCAATGCAGCCAATTCGCTCTAGTTACGACCACCTTCAGCGCTTCACTGGCAATGCTTCCCATGAATTACGCGCTCCTCTAGCGGCGATACTTAGTAATGCCCAGGTTGGGTTGCTAACGCCAGCTGATAACGGTGATAGTAAACATCTGCGTTTAGAGAAGATTGCAGAAATTGCTAAGTCAATGAATACTCTGATTAGCAATTTATTATTTCTAGCACGGCGCTCCGGGCAATTATCGCCTGAATCTTTAAAAGAAGTTGACCTGACAGATTTACTTGGCGAACTGATAGACTTTCAAGCTACTACTACCGCTGCACAGAATTTAGATATTAAAAGTGATTTGCCCGAACAGTCAATTGTGGTGGAGGCTGACCCCGATTTGTTGCGTCAAGCAGTGGCGAATCTTTTGGGCAATGCTTGCAAGTATACAAAAGCTGGTGGGATGGTAAATTTACGCTTGTTTACTCAGTCCTGTCGGGCAGTGATTCAAGTAGAAGATAATGGTATTGGCATCCCTGCGGCAGATTTACCTTATATTTTTGAGCGCTTTTATCGAGTAGATGGGCAACGAGGGCGAGAAACTGGTAGCTTTGGTTTAGGATTAGCGATCGCATTGGCAATCGTCGAAGCACATAATGGTCATCTGAGTGTGCAAAGCGAAGTTGGTCAGGGTTCCATTTTTCAAATTGAATTACCGTTGAGTGGATCTGTGTATGAGCAATTTTCACAAATGAAATAGAATTACTATATTTCTGCTCCAAAATTCAAAAAACACTATCTTGTCATTTTCCAGTCACATTTGTTTTTCACCATAAAAATAGGGAGACCAAAAAATACTCCCTCTAAATAAACCATAATCGCGGTTTATCCAATCAAGTGGGATTTTGTTCGTTGGAAACCGCGCTCTGGTAAAGCTTTATCCTTGCATTTTTGAACTCATTATTGAGTGTTATTGCATCATGAATACTCGTTTTTTACAACAAATTTCTCTAGTCAGCCTCGCAGCTGCGATCGCTACGTTTGGCAGTTTCAAAGCGCAAGCTCAAGCTACTGCGACACCAACCAATACGCAACTCAGTAATAAAGCTGCTGATTTGTATCTTTGGGCGCAAGTACCAGAACAAACAACACCAGCCCCACTCCAACAGCCAATACAAGATCCAACAACGCCAGCCCCATTCCAACAGCCAATACAAGATCCAACAACGCCAGCGCCAGTAGTATCACCCGGTAGAGCTACCCGTGGCGGTCCTAGCTACATTGGTATCGGTGGCAATTTGGGAATTGCTGGCGAAACAACATTAAGTGAAGGTTCTTTCGCTGTGATTAGCAAACTTGGTTTGACTAATAACTTATCTGTACGTCCCACAGCTTTAATTGGTGACAATGCAGTTTTTCTTGTGCCTGTAACACTTGACTTTCCGGTTGAGTCAGTGACACAGACCGGAGAGACTCAAATTAGTGCTGCTCCCTACCTTGGAGGTGGAGTAGCAATTTCCACTGGGGATGATAGCAACGTTGGTTTTTTGCTTTCCGGTGGTGTTGATGTGCCGATCGCAAATCAACTAACAGCAAACGCTGGCGTAAACGTAAGTTTTCTAGATGACACAAATATTGGATTATTGCTCGGTGTTGGCTACAATTTCTAGAAGTTTGACAAAAAGGTGTTGATGTGAGCAGACGTGAAAACTACAGTTTACTCGACGACCAGTCAACAGCAAACGCACTGGCTGCCCCAAAGCCATCGTTGGCTTTTGGCGATGCAGTCGCTCTAATTGTTGGTATTGTTATTGGTGCAGGCATTTTTGAAACTCCTGCTTTGGTTGCAGCTCAAGCAGGCAGTGAAATTGCTGTAGTGTTGTTTTGGTTAGCTGGTGGTGTGGTGTCTCTGATTGGGGCACTATGCTACGCAGAGTTGGCAACGGCTTATCCCCATGTTGGAGGTGTCTATCATTACCTGAAACGTGCTTTTGGGCGTTCAGTTGCCTTTCTATTTGCCTGGGCGCGGATGATGGTGATTCAAACTGGTTCTATTGCTCTGTTAGCATTTATTTTTGGTGATTATGCCTCTGGGTTATTGCGGCTAGGGACGTTTTCATCTTCAATTTATGCAGCGATCGCGATCGCTCTTTTAACGGCATTAAACATTTTTGGTTTACGGCAAGGCAAGTGGACGCAAAATTTGCTCACGGCTGTGACAGTCCTCGGTTTGCTCTCGGTAGTGATAATAGGACTGGCTTTTTCTCCTACCTCTACTGCTGTCTCTGCTGCCCCTACAACTTCTGGGGGAAGCTGGGGACTGGCGATGGTGTTTGTACTGCTATCTTATGGTGGATGGAATGAAGCCGCTTATATCTCAGCAGAAATTCAAGATAGAAACCGCAATATTGCGCGATCGCTAATAGTAAGTATTGGTATCATCACCGCTACTTACTTGCTAATTAATTTAGCTTACCTGCGGGGACTGGGATTAGCAGACATGGCAAATTCACAAGCTGTGGGAGCAGCTTTAATGAATCGAATTTTAGGCAAACCAGGAGCTTTTTTCCTCAGTTTGCTGGTTATAGTTTGTTGCTTGGGGTCGATCAACGCCACAATTTTTACTGGCGCACGCACTAATTACGCTCTCGCAAAAGACTTTTCTGTGTTTGGTTTTATGGGAGGCTGGCAAGAACGTCCCAGTACTCCTACCCGTGCCTTACTGTTACAAGGAGCGATCGGTTTAGCTTTGGTATTCTTGGGCACTATCACCCGCAATGGTTTTGAAACGATGGTAGACTACACCGCCCCCATATTTTGGTTCTTTTTCCTACTTTCTGGTATCTCGCTGTTTGTATTGCGAAGGCGAGAACCACACATACTACGCCCGTTCCGAGTGCCTTTTTATCCTTTAACGCCATTGTTATTTTGTGCGGTTTGTGGCTACTTGCTCTACTCCAGTTTGGTGTATACGGGTGTGGGGGCAGTTATAGGCATTGCGGTGGTAGCTTCTGGTATCCCCTTGTTGTTATGGAATCGTCATCGTTCCAGCAGAGCGTAAAGAATTCAACGTTTAAAGTCCAGATATTGATTCTTAACTATTGACAAAGGAGCAAAATCATGGTTTTAAGAAAAAGACTGCTTTTATTAGTTACAGGTCTGAGTGTTGCGAGCTTGGGATTTGCTGGATGCACTCAACAGCGGGACTTTGAAGCCGAAGCGCAAGCACCTGCTAGCACTACTCAAGTGCAAGAAACAACTCCCACAACTCAACCGCAAGAACGCCCAGCCGATGTACCCTATGTACCAACGCCACAGCCAGTTGTAGATGCCATGTTGAAATTAGCAAACGTGGGTAAAAATGATGTGCTTTACGACCTTGGCAGTGGTGATGGACGGATTCCAGTTACTGCCGCGCAGAGATTCGGTACGCGCGGTGTTGGTATAGACATAAGTCCAGAACGCGTTCGAGAGGCTAACCAGAATGCCCAGAGGGCAAAAGTCACAGACCGAGTACAATTTCGACAACAAGACTTATTCCAAACTGATTTACGTGATGCCTCGGTGGTGACTCTCTATTTACTACCTGATGTCAACTTAAAACTTAGACCTAAACTGTTGCGGGAACTCAAACCAGGTACTCGCATTGTGTCTCACGCTTTTGATATGGGCGACTGGAAACCACAACAAGTACAACAGGTGGATGGCAAAACTATCTATTTATGGGTAGTTCCAAAGAATGTGCCAGAAAACTTACGCTCTTAGGCACTTACAAGTAATAAGATATCCAGCCCTCAATATTCGCCAGTTCGGCGGAAGCCTATGCCGTCCCGCCGACTGGACTCACCGTGTATAGCCATTGGTTGGTTGGGTATCCTTGGATCTAAGTTATGCAAGAGTGATATTTTATTTTTTGGATCTCCCTTAGCACCCGGGAATTGAATAAATTGATCAGCCGTCTCACAAGGTGCGGAACGTCTCTAAAAATAAGGGTTTTAGGTTTTAAATTGTTCGCAAAAATATGACAGATCAATGTCTGTGAAGGTGTGAAATAAGCTAGCTCAATCTAATTTTTAAAACCGGAATACATTCTTCGATGTCTAGTCTCAAGGCGAAGAAAATGAAGACAAAAAATTTTGTTAATTCTATTAAAAAGTTCGCTGGCTTTGCCGCAGCTTTACTCATGCTACCAGCGATCGCAGCTTGTGCGCCAGACCAAACTGCTGAAGTTCCACCAGCCCAAACAATTCCACCTGGGGTTGCTGTAAATACCCCGATTCCTTCAACAAGCGCAACGACGAATGAGGATATTAAGGATGTTGTCGCAGCGAATCCTTCACTATCAACTCTTAGAAATCTTCTTGACGAGACGGATTTAGATGAAAAATTGGATGATAGCGATCCTTACACCTTGTTTGCACCTTCTGACCAAGCTTTTGCCGCACTTCCGGAACTAACTCGACAGCGACTGTTAAAACCGCAAAACCGCCAGCTTTTAAGACAGGTTTTAGCTTATCACGTCATTCCGGGTAATTTGACTGCTAATCAAATTCAGCCTGGAGAAGTACAAACACTTGGAAATAACCCTGTTAATGTTCAGGTTGACCAAGTAAACAATCAAGTTCGAGTCAACGATGCTCGCGTTATTCAGGCGGATATCCAAGCAAGTAATGGTGTAATTCACATAGTTGACCGGGTAATTTTGCCACCAATGATTCAGTAATTGAGTATTAATAATTATAAAAAATAATCTGCCCAAAGAGGTAAAAATGCCATGAAAGGATTAAAAGGTAAAAATGCTTTAATTACTGGTGGAAGTTCGGGTATTGGACAGGCGATCGCTATTCGTCTTGCCCAAGAAGGTTGCAATATCGCTATTAATTACCGCAAAAGCGCGGAAGATGCGGAAGATACTGAAGAAATGGCTTTGCAGAAAGCCTGTGGAGATATTAACAATTGTGGTGTTAAGTCTCATTTGGTACAGGGTGATGTCTCAAAAGAAGAAGACATTGTAGAGATGGTAAATACTGTAATTGATAAATTTGGCAGTCTCGATATTCTGGTTAACAATGCTGGAATTCAAACAGAATGTCCATCGCACGAAGTTAAAAGCGAAGACTTTGATAGGGTGATTGCGGTAAATCTGCGGGGTGCTTATCTCTGCGCTCGTGAAACTATTAAACACCTGCTGTCTAAAAACCGTCCGGGAATTATCATCAACATTTCCAGCGTTCACGAAGTTATTCCCAGACCATTTTACCTCAGCTATTCCATCAGCAAAGGTGGAATGGAAAATATGACCAAAACTCTAGCGCTAGAGTATGCGAGCCGAGGTATTAGAGTGAATGCGATCGCACCAGGAGCCACGATTACACCCATCAACGAAGCTTGGACACAAGACCCCGAACAAAAGGCTGTTGTAGAAAGTCACATCCCGATGGGTCGTGCTGGCACTTCCGAAGAAATGGCTGCTTCTGTAGCTTTTTTAGCATCTGACGAAGCTGCATATATTACCGGGCAAACACTGTTTATCGATGGTGGGCTGACTCTTTACGCCGACTTCCGAGAAGCTTGGTCTGCTTAAATAATTAATATTACTGAATAATTCAAGTAAAATCAATGCAAAGATCGACATTAAAAGGAGGCTGTTGTGAATGAGCGAATATCCTCCTCGCAGTCTCGTAATGATTACCGCAAAGAAATTCGGGAACTAGTAAAAACGCAACTTCAGACATTGCTGGCGCAGCATAACTACGAAGGAGCCAAAGCGTTATTGATCCCTGTACAGCCTGTAGATATAGCCGAAGCAATCGAAGGTTTACCAGAGGCAATGCAAGCTATTGCTTTTCGTTTACTTTCTAAGGAAGAAGCAATAGAGGTTTATGAATATTTTCCTCCTAGCGTGCAGCAAATACTACTAAAAGACTTTCAGCGTCAAGATGTTTTGGATATTGTTGAGCAGATGTCGCCAGATGACCGAGCGCGACTGTTTGAGGAGTTACCAGCCAAAGTTGTACGGCGACTGTTGAGAGAGCTTAGTCCAGAGGAGCGTGATGCAACTAACCTGCTTTTGGGTTACAAACCCAATACCGCAGGGCGCATCATGACACCTGAATACCTGTCTCTAAAAGAACATTTGACGGTTGCCCAAGCATTAGAACGAATTCGCACGGGGGGCAGTGCTAGCGAAACAGTTTACTACCTTTATGTAACAGATGATGCTCGCCGCTTGATGGGAGTTCTCTCGTTACAAGAACTGGTGATGGCACAGCCTGAGCAAACCATTGATAGCGTCATGTCTGGCGATGTGGTGTTTGTTCATACCGATGCCGACCAAGAGGAAGTAGCTCGTACTATCCAACGCTACGACCTTTTGGCATTGCCCGTAGTAGATACTGAGGAGAGATTAGTCGGAATTATCACTGTAGATGATGCCCTTGATGTTGTTGAGCAGGAAACAACTGAGGACATTTACGCCTTGGGTGGACTTGAATCTGGTGGTGATGATTATTTTCAAACTAACTTATTCACAGTTGCCCGTCGGCGGGGGGTGTGGTTGCTGGTGCTTTTAGTTACAAATACTGCCACCACTGCCGTTATTCGCACTCACGAGGATGTTTTAGAACAGGTAGTTGCCCTCGCAGCCTTTATTCCCTTGTTGATTGATACCGGTGGGAACGTGGGAGCGCAGTCTTCTACGGTAGTAATTAGGGGTTTAAATACGCGGGAAGTCATAATGAGTAAGGCATTAAGCATAATGCGACGAGAAGCTATAGCTGGAGCATTATTAGGGGCAATGCTGGGTTTAGTGGTGACTGTGTGGGCTTTTGTGCTTCAGGGGAATTGGGCTGTAGCAAGCACTGTGGGTATTAGTCTGTTTGCTATCTCGCTCATTGCTTCTATATCTGGTTCTGCTTTGCCATTTTTATTTCACTCTTTTGGATTAGACCCGGCTTTAATGTCAGCTCCCTTTATCACCACTGCCGTAGATGTACTGGGAGTCTTAATTTATTTAAACATGGCGAGATGGATTTTAAGGTTGTAAGGCTACGCTCATTTGTGTCACTTTTAAGCCACATTTATTTTTTCTTTTAAATATAAATTAAATATTAAGTCTGGCTGTGCTGACTATTGTTGGTAGTGAGTTAAAAACTAATACCAATTTGAAAAAAGAATGCAACACATTGGCAAAACCCCTCCCCAACCCTCACCTTACCAAGGGGAGGGTGCCCGATAGGGCGGGTGGGGTGATCTGTCGCAAACATTTTTTGAATCGGTATAAACTTGAGAAAATTGAGCGCATTTTTATTATGTTGATAATCAACTTCTTTCTGACTTGGCTCGTTGCAGCTTTATCACTTTTAATTACAGCTTACATTGTTCCCGGCTTTGAATTTGATAGTTTTGGTACAGCCGCCATAGCAGCATTAATTTTAGGTTTAGTAAATGCATTTGTCCGACCACTTATATTTATTTTTACACTTCCTTTTACCATTATTACGCTTGGTCTTTTCTTATTTGTTATTAATGCATTTATGCTTTGGTTTGTAGGAGTTCTGACGCCTGGCTTTATAGTTACTGGGTTATTTCCGGCATTATTAGCTTCAATTGTGCTAACGATTGTTTCTACACTCTTGGGATTATTAGTTAGAAATGCCACTTAAAAGTATGTATTTTACATAGTTAAATTTAATTTATGAGCAAAATTTATTTTTTAGCGACATATTTATCCCAAAAATTATTGATGAAATTACTAAGTATAAATTAACAGGACAAATCAGCATGGTTCCATTACGTGATAATAACCCAATAACGACTACTCCATATATTAACTATGGAATTATCGCCATTAATATTATCATTTTTCTTTATCAACTAAGCCTAAATCCACAACAATTACAAGGATTTTTCTACACTGCGGCGTTAGTACCCTGCCAACTTTCAGGTACTTGTCCTATTGCCTTGCCAAGTCAACTAATTCCTGAGTGGATGACTTTGATAACTTCCCAATTTTTACATGGTGGTTTTTTGCACTTTGGGGGAAATATGTTATTTTTATCGATTTTTGGTAACAATATTGAAGACCGTTTGGGTCATATCAAATATTTAATTTTTTATCTAACGTGTGGTGTTTTAGCCGGGCTAAGTCAATGGTTTTTTTCCCAAAATTCGGCAATTCCATCCTTGGGTGCAAGTGGTGCGATCGCTGGCGTTTTGGGTGCGTACATTCTCCGGTTTCCACGAGCAGAAATTTTTACCTTAATTCCCTTTTTGCTTGCGAACGGAACCGAGGGCAAACTGCAAACTTTGATTGATGACATACCCGATGCTGGACAACATCCCAATCGCACCATTGCCTTTGGTCCTGACAAAATGCTCTACCTGAGCGTGGGTAGTACCTGCAATGCCTGCGACGAACCGAATAAAGAACACGCCACTTTATTGCAGGTGCAACCTGACGGTAGCAAACGTAACATCTATGCCAAAGGCTTGCGAAACACCATCGGCTTTGCATGGCATCCCCAAACCCGCGAACTTTGGGGACTAGATCACGGCTCAGATTGGCGGGGTAATGAGCAACCCCCTGAAGAGTTGAATTTGATTAAACAGGGTGCAGACTATGGCTGGCCCTTTTGCTGGGGCGATCGCCGTCCTGATGTGTATCTATCTGCCGACCCAGACGGAGCCACTAAGAAAGAATACTGCGCCAAAACTGAATCGCCAGTGCTTACTTACACAGCCCATAGCGCTCCCTTAGCACTCATGTTTTACACTGCATCTCAGTTTCCTACGGAGTATCGTAATGATGCTTTTGTGACTATGCGGGGTTCCTGGAACCGCAACCCTCCTTCAGGCTACAAAGTTGTGCGGATACGTTACGAGAATGGTAAACCCGTGAAGTTTGAAGACTTCGTAACTGGTTTCTTAACAAAAGACGGTAAAGCACAGTTTGGCAGACCCGTTGGTCTAGCTACCGCACCAGATGGTTCACTTTTTTTTACTGACGATACGAATGGCGTGATTTATCGCGTGTCCTACACGGCTAAATAGAGAGGTAGGGGACATAGGAAGATATTTGAAAGAACTTCACTTTCTCCCCCATTATTTGCTCAAACTGTCACTTTCTAATCACATTTTCTTTCCAAAGTAAATATAAAGGACTAAAAAATAGCTTAATTCCTTGAAATATAAAGATAAAAATGAACATGCCAAGTTCCAAAAAATAGCAATGCAAAGCGAACAAAGGCGTTTGGAAAACCGAAGAGCATTAAACAAAAAGCCATTATGGTGGTTTGGTGGAGGCATATTTGCTCTGTTTATCGCTGCTTTGGGCTTTCTCTATCTCCGAGGATTTTTTCGCCAAGAATCTGAGTACAAAATCAGCAATGTTCCCAGCTTGAAAGATAACCGTTTTCCACTATTGGTAGTGAGTTTATCTAATGCTTTGGCTACCAGCGGTCGATTGACTGGTTTTTGGGTGGGAGCAGATGCAATTTATGATGCTCGATTAAACGCTATTCGCCGCGCTCAACGCACGATTATTTTTGAAACGTATTATATCACACCCGGTCGCCGTGCAAACGACTTCGCCGAGGCATTAATTGAACGTGCTAAAGCAAGGGTTAAAGTCCAACTTTTGGTAGATGAATATGGTACGAATTCTGTTCCTGATGAGTACTGGCAACGCTTGCGTCAAGCTGGTGTGGAGGTGCGGTTTTTCCGGGAATTCGATTGGAGGGCACCTTTAGAATACAATTCGCGCACGCACCGCAAATTACTGTTAATTGACACTCAACAAGCTTTGATTGGAGGTGCGGGGGTTTCTGATAATTGGGATGGAGACCCGGAAATAGGCGATCGCGCTCCTTGGTTAGAATTTGAGGCAAGTTATCAAGGACAAATTGTCAGCTTATTGAAGGGCAATTTTCTCCAAAATTGGGCTTATGTTGGCGGAACAGTAGATTTGGCAGAGGGTGTATCTTGCCCAGAGCCAGAACCAGAAAATAAGTTTTATATTACGAATGATACATCTACATTAAGTGAATCTACGATGAGAATGCTATTTCAAATCAGCTTTCTGGCAGCCAGAGAAAGGGTTTGGATTGGCAGTCCTTATTTTGTCCCAGATAGCAACACGCGCAGTGTGCTAATTCAAGCCAAACAAAAGGGCGTTGATGTGCGCGTGCTAACGATGGGGAAGAAAAATGATAAACCGATAGTTCATTTTGCTTCCCGTGAATTGTATGGTGATTTATTAAAAGCTGGAGTGCAGATTTGTGAATATCAACCCAGTATGATGCACGCTAAAGTAGCTTTAATTGATGATGGCTGGATAAGTGCGGGAAGCGCAAATTTTGACCCCCGTAGCTATCATCACAACGACGAATTAAATATTTCTACAAGTAATCCAGAACTAGTGAAAAAAATTGACGGCTTTCTTGTAGACGCTTGGCGTACTAGTCGCTGTCTAACTTATTCGGAATGGCAAAACCGCCCATTTACAGAAAAAATACAGGGTCAATTAGGGTTAATTTTTAAACCTTTGTTGTAATGATTTTTATCTAAGGGAGTAAGCAAAATGACCGCAGAAGAAAGAAGATTAGAAGAAGACCGCACCTGTAAAGCATACTGGCGTAGATGGGGACCATATTTAAGCGATCGCCAATGGGGAACTGTGCGCGAAGATTACAGTGAAGATGGTAGTGCTTGGGATTATTTTCCCCATGAACACGCTCGTGCTCGCGCCTATCGTTGGGGGGAAGATGGTATCGCAGGTATTTCTGATAATCATCAGCGGTTGTGTTTTGCTGTAGCTTTGTGGAACGGGGAAGACCCAATTTTAAAAGAACGGTTGTTTGGTCTTAGCGGTCCCGAAGGCAATCACGGGGAAGATGTTAAGGAATATTATTTTTATCTAGATAATACCCCGTCTCATGCTTACATGAAATACCTCTATAAATATTCCCAAAAAGCATTTCCATATAAGGAATTAGTAGAGGAAAATCAACGACGCGGATACCATGACCCCGAATTTGAATTGGTAGATACTGGCATTTTTGAGGATAATAAATACTTTGATGTATTTGTCGAATATGCCAAGGGTTCATCGGAAGATATTCTAATGAAAATCACCATTTTTAATAGAAGTGATGAAACCAAAAATATTCATGTTTTACCAACATTATGGTTTCGCAATAGTTGGTCTTGGTCAGAAAATTGTAAAAAACCAATTCTAACTCAAGATACTCCAGGCGTGATTAATGCTTCTCACCCTACTTTGGGTCAACGTTGGTTTCATTTTCAAGATTGCAAAACTGTTCTATTTACTGAAAATGAAACAAATAACGAACTACTCTTCGGAGTAAAAAATTCACATCCTTATGTAAAAGATGGAATTAATAACTATATTGTTAACGGACAAAAACAAGCAGTTAATAGTAATTCAATAGGTACAAAAGCAGCCGCACATTACGAGTTAACACTTGGCGCAGCAGAAAGCAAAACTATCTGCTTAAGATTGACTGATAAAAACAATTTAACAGAAGAATTCGGGACAGAATTTCATGATATTTTTCACCTCAAGCAGCAAAAGACCCGCATTTAAAAGCACTAAATTATGACCAATGTTTTGTCCGCGATTTTGTTCCGGTTGGGTTATTGTTTCTGATGCATGGCAAGACAGAAATTGTTCGTAACTTCTTGGAAATTACTTTGAAGTTGCAAAGTCACGCTCCAGAAATGGACTGCTTTAAACCGGGACCGGGGTTAATGCCTGCCAGTTTTAAAGTAGTATTTAAAGAGAATGAAGAATTTTTAACTGCTGACTTTGGAGAACATGCGATCGCTCGCGTTCCTCCTGTCGATTCCTGTATGTGGTGGTTGCTTCTATTACGTGCTTATAGCAAAGCAACGGGTGATTTCACTCTTGCCCATCAACCAGAGTTCCAAGAGGGAATTAAGCTGATTTTAGATATGTCTTTGGTGCATCGATTCGCTATGTACCCAACAATGTTAGTTCCCGACGGTGCGTTTATGATTGACCGTCGAATGGGAGTTGATGGGCATCCCTTAGAAATTCAGGTATTATTTTATGCAGCGCTTCGGGCAGCGAGCGAGATGCTATTACCAAATGGCTATGGGGAGCGCTATCTAAATCGCGTGTCTGAAAGGTTGGGTGCTTTAAGCTACCACGTGCGCGAATATTACTGGCTCGATCTGAAACGTTTAAGCGAAATTTATCGTTATAAAAGTAATGAATTTGGTAAAGAAGTTGCCAATAAATTCAATATTTTTCCTGAATCTATCCCTGGGTGGTTAACAGAATGGTTGCCTGAAACCGGGGGATATTTGGCAGGAAATTTGGGACCAGGACGGATAGATTTTCGCTTTTTTAGTTTGGGAAATTTGATGGCTATTTTGGTTTCTTTAGCCTGCGAAAAAGAAGCCCAAGCTATCATGAATTTATTTGAGCAACGTTGGCATGATTTAATCGGTTTTATGCCTGTAAAAATTTGCTTCCCCGCTTTGGAAGGTTTAGAATGGCGAATTGTTACCGGATGCGACCCAAAAAACGCACCTTGGTCTTACCATAATGGGGGCAACTGGTCTGTTATACTTTGGTTATTTGCAGCCGCAGCACAAAAAACAGGTCGCACCGAATTAGCACAAAAAGCAGTAGAAATTGCCGAAACTCGTTTAATTCGAGATAATTTTCCTGAGTACTACGACGGCAAAAATGGTCGTTTGATAGGTAAAGAAGCTAGGATTTATCAAACTTGGACAATTGCCGGGTTGTTAGCTGCGAAAGAGTTGATTGTGAATCCTCAGCATTTAGATTTAATTAGTTTTGAGGAAACTGTGGAGATTCCATATTGTAATTTGTGATTATTATAGGAATCTGGATTTTTATGAAGAAGAAATCGAGCTTAATATCTCAGACTTATTGTAAAAGTCGGAGATATTAGCTTGTATAAAAAGGGGATCTGAGTTTGACGGCTGGAGATTTATTTACGCTTATGTGCCTTATAATCAAAGCCCCAGTATGACCGGGGCAAGCCGAACGTTTCCATTTGTCAAGATAGTAATTAGTGGTGAGTCAAGGTAAGGGTTTCCCCAATCTTGACATGAAAACATGACAAAGACTAACATTAGACATGACAAAATGTTAGCACTCCTCCATCTCGATGTCTGAAAATAAAAATTTTTATTCACTAAACGAAAGCGAAATTCAGGTAGCAGGGACGGTGAGCAGTGAAATATACCAGCAACTCCTGCGACTTTTGGATAAATTAGACGTAAAAAATTTATCTGAGGAAGAATTAGCTACTATCGCGGATAAATTTCAAGAAAAGCTTGCTGAATCTGTCTCCCCCTCCCGTTTAGCTCAAATGATGCGAGGCAACCAAACGATAATGGGCAACAAGGATATGTTCGCGATCAAAGAGGAAACTTTTTATGGAATGGTTGGGGATATTGTGGACGTTTTGAGCAAGCACCTAGGACCAGAACCAGCCAACTCAGTGGTAAAAGAGTTAATTAAAGCGGTGATCTCTAAACTGTAATTACCCAAACCCTTGCATTTGCGACGTTTTCTGATGTACGTAAAATTTCCCTACATCACAGCTTCAATACCCTTGAATTGCGATCGCATTCACTTTATGCACTCTTCAATACCAAGGCAGAAGCCTGGTTACACTTGGTGAGTTTACTCCAGAGGAAGATCCGATTGTATCTTTTACGATGGTTAATCGTAAATTTGAGAGTTAGACTGACAACACCAAAGCAAGCCCCGCAGTAAGCGCCGCCTTGGTGAACCAATATCGCGGAGATATTAAGCTGCTGTTGGATACTCCGGAGAAGTAGCCAAAAGACCAACTTGTTGAGCAGTTTTGGCTTTGATGTTGCGATTGCCTGCAACTAAATCAAATCGCCCACCAAGTTTGATAACTTCTGCTGCTGTAGCGCTCGCTCTTTGCTTGTCATGAAAAGGCGATCGCATTCAATTCACCTAAAAGATAGATTGATGCTAAAATCAATTTCTTCTTATAATGAAAGCCCCAGTATTACCGGGGCAAGTCGAACGTTTCCATTTGTAAATATAGTTATTAGCGGTCAGTTAAGGGTAGGGGTTTCCCCTCCCTTGACATGAAAACATGACAAACGCTAAGATAAAACATGACAAAAATTTGTTAACACTCCTTCCGGAGGTTACTTGGTGGAATAGCTAGCTAGGGATGCGGTACAAGAAAGGCAGATGCCCCTAGCTAAGATATTCCTGATTTTAAGGCGTAGATGACCCTGATAATTGATAAGTATATCTGCTCAAGCAAGGTTATGTCACGACTAACCCACTCAAGTTTTGGCGCGAAGTGGGTTAAATTAGGTCGCAAGTCATTAGTTACTATACTTCCACTTCAATAGGCGAAACTTGTTCATGGGTTACTGTGGTTTAGTCGGCATTCAACAGTTTACGAAACACAATCTTATCAGCGCCCGCCGTGTAGAAGTCCCGGATGCGAGCCTCCTCCTCGTAGCCGCACTTCGCGTAGAACGTCCGTGTCCGCTCGAAGCTCGCTAACGTTTCCACCAGTAGCATTCGCCCACCGCGCGCCTTCAAAGTTTCTTCAACGTAGCGCAGCAGTTTACCACCGCGTCCTTGTCCCTGGCGGTCGGGGCGAATGGCTATCAATTGTAGGTTCCACGTCTGATCGGTCATCCGTTCAGGCTCACAGTAGGCGACCCCCACCAGCCCGTCAGAGTCATCGTCGTCGCTGATCCAGAAGTGATCGCTGTCACTATTGCCACCGAGGTAGTCAGCCAGCATTTTGCCGAGCTCATCGAGCTCTTTCGGCTCGAAACCGATTGCGTTGGCTACGGCAATCAGCGCGGTCGTGTCATCGGGTGTAGTCGGTCGAATCATCGCGAACTCCGTGTGCGTGTAAAATGAACTAGCAGAGGTGAAGGAAGGTGTCGTCGGGCGTGGTCGGTCGAATCATCGCGAACGAAGAGCGAACGGATTCAGGTATGAGGCTACCTAACGACACAAGTTAGCCGCTAGAGGCAACATCACAACAGTTGTTATGTGGTCACAGAAAACATAACAACTGTTATGATAATATGTCAAGATGATGATTTCATGTTGCTGCAAACCGAGGAGAGCTATGAGTTATGACGATCGCCGTATTGAAGTCGGTAAAGCGGCATGGCGGGTGATTGTCCGCGAAGGATTGGATCGCGCCAGCATGCGGGCGATCGCGCAAGAACTTGGCTCCTCAACTGGGGTTGTCACCCACTACTTTCGAGATAAAGAAGAACTCACCCTATTTGCCCTGGAACGAGTGTTTGAAAACGTCCTAGAGGACATGAAAGCCTGTGCCAAGGCGTGGCAAGGAATTGACAGGCTAGAGCAGATGATTTTTTTGGCTTTACCTCTAGAGATCAGTGACAGAGATGATTGGAAGGTTTGGATGGCGTTTTTGGGCTATTCCATCGGGCGCGAACACCTAGTTCAGGAGCACCGAAAACGCTATGACTTCTTACGGCAGATTATTTGCCAAGAGTTAGCTGACTTACAAACAGCCAAGCTGATTCGAGCCGATCTTGATTTAACCCTCGAAGCTAATGCACTCATCGCCCTAGTGGATGGAATTGGCACGCTCGTTGTCATCTGCCCTGAGCAGTTCTCGGCAGAGCAACAACAATACCTCGTGCGGCGACATATCAATGCTTTACTGGCATCATCTTGAACACCGATGAGAAGGTTTCAAACTACTGTCAATACTACCAATTACCTTGCGGACTAACTATTATTAGGCTGAAACTTTCCACTTACAATATCGACCGCGTTATCTCTACCAATGCCTTTTGTTTGACAACCTCGTGGAAGGTGTACAAGTAAAATTATGAATTTAGCACAAATACTAAAAATCACAATACAATTACTTTGAAAATTGATTAGTCGTGATTTGATCAATGTATTTAGCCTTGGTTTTCAATGTTTGGTTCATGGCTTCAAACCCGTGGCGATCGCCGATATTTAATTACTGAGCAAGCAAAGGCACCAGTAAACCCTTGAAAGATTCTTGCTGAATGAAGCGATCGCTCCATTCAGCTTGACGATACACCAAAATGAATGCCTGAATTACTCAACTGAGAAACCAAACAGACAAATTGAGTAAGCAATCAGCCTAATTGCTTGCCCAAAACACCAAAATGAATGCGCGATGTACTGAAATGAGAAAGCATTTAGGCATTTTACTTGCTAAATCTACCGAAATGAGAAAGCAAACTCAAGTTTGAGAAAGCATTTAGGCATTTTGCTTGCTGAATCTACTGAAATGAGAAAGCAAACTCAAGTTTGAGAAAGCATTTAGGCATTTTGCTTGCTGAATCTACTGAAATGAGAAAGCAAACTCAAGTTTGAGAAAGCATTTAGGCATTTTGAATAAGCAATCAGGCATTTTGCTTTTCCTTCTACTTTCTTCAATCACTTTTTGTTCACATTCATCAGCAATCCTGGAATAGAAACGTATTGAGCTAAAGCAACAGCGTTTAACAAGCGTGCCATTCGCCTATATAACCTGTAACAAATATGACATATTTTATTGCTGTTGTTTACGGCAGTCGTTCTAACGGTACGGTTCATGCTCACGCTGCTAGCTCTTATCTTGCAGCGTTTCGATCCACTCAACTAGGGGATGCCTAAGCCAGGAAGTCAACCTGGCAGGTGTATCTCTGTAGAAATTTCCTTTTCTACACCTGAGCTAATGACACCAGATAACTTTGTACCGCAAGCTTTACAATATTGAGCATCTGCATCGTGGAAACCTAAACCGCATCCAGGACAAACTATTTCTACCTGATTAGCAGTTTTTACCAACCGCTTAATTAAATCACCCACTTGCCAAGGAATTAAGGCAATACCTGTTAAAATCATCGATACTGTCAGTAAGCGACCTAATTCAGAAATTGGCGTAACGTCGCCAAATCCCACAGTTGTCATGGTGACAATCGAAAAATAAAACGCATCCAAAAAAGTTTTGAAAACTTTCGGGTTAACTGGATGCTCAACTTGATAAATTAGGCCAGAATAAACAAATATAATTGCAAATAGCGTAAATAGTATTCGTCCTAAAATTACACCATCTTCGGTGCTGATATTACCAAAAAAAGATTTTCTATCTATAAATCTGATTAACCTTAAAATTCTAAACCATCGTAGTAACCGGATAAAGCTGATATCACCTGTTCCGAGAAAAAATGGCAAAATCGCCATTAAATCAATAATCGAGTAAAAGCTAAAAATATACTTAATTTTGTTGTCTGTACTCCACAACCGGAGTATGTATTCCACAGCGAAAATTATTACTATTACCGTATCTACTATATTTAATTGCAATCTAACTGCATTGGGAATACTATAAGTCTCCACCACAAATATTGCTGAAGATAGTAAAACTAATCCAGCAATTGTGAGATTAATCGCTTTACCTACAGGTGTTTCTAAGTCTGTTAAGTAGAATGCTGTTTTTTTTCGTAAAAGTAACATTTTTGACAAATTGCTTGTAAATAACTTTACGAATGATTAAAATAAGAGGCATTGCCAACTCTACATTAACTTACAAATATAAAGCTGTCCCATTTTTAATTATTTATGAAACCTGAAGATTTTATGCGTCTAGCGCTAGAAGAAGCAAAAAAAGGAGATGCTCCTTACGGTGCAGTCATTGTTAAAGATAATGAAGTGGTTGCAGCAGCTTATAATACTGTCAAGCAAGATAGCGATCCATCTGCTCATGCTGAAGTTAATGTAATTCGTCGTTTAACATCTAAGTTGAAAAATCCTTCTTTAGAAGGTTATACCATCTATACTACTGGTGAACCTTGTCCGATGTGTGCTACTGCTTGTGTGTGGACAGGTTTATCAGAAATTGTTTATGGTGCTTCTATAGAAGATTTAATTTCGGTAAATCAGTCGCAGATTAATATCTCTTGTGATGAGGTAATAGCTAAGTCATTTAGAAAAATTAAGGTGACAAAAGGGGTTTTGAAAGAAGAATGTCTAAGTTTGTTTAAATGATAATTCACGCAGAGACACAGAGACACAGAGAAAGAAAATTTTTAATTATTTAAATAAGCTGAAAATGTGTTTGCAAAAATCGCTGCTTGAGTGCGATCGCGTAAATTTAACCTATTCAAAATATTTGTGACGTGATTCTTCACTGTTCCCTCAGAAATATATAATTTCTGAGCAATTTCTCTATTATTTGCACCTGTTGCGATTAACTGCAAAACGTCTTTTTCTCTAGGGGTAAGTTCAGCTAAACTAGGTGGTGGGGATAACTCAGATACTGTTACTGCGGGAAACTGAGTCAAAAGTTTTTTTACTATTCCTGGTCCTAGTTGAGTATATCCTTTGTGGACAGCGCGAATCGCCACAGCTAACTCTTCAGAAGGTGTATCTTTAAGTAAATAACCCATTGCTCCATTCTGCAATGCCGCTGCCACATATTCATCATTATCAAAAGTTGTCAGTACTAAAACTTTTACTTGGGCAAAACGCTTATGAATTTCTCGCGTAGCTGCAACTCCATCCATAATCGGCATTCTCACATCCATCAATACCACATCTGGCTGCAATTGAGAAATAAAATTAATTGCGTTTTCGCCGTTTTCGGCTTCGCCAATAATTTCTAAATCTGCTTCTAATTCTAACAATGCTTTTAATCCTTGGCGAATTAAATTTTGGTCATCTACAATTAGCACTTTAATCATATCAATTTGAAAGTTTGAGTGTTAGTAAATTACATGAAAAAGGTGACATTATTCACATTTTTTTTTAAGTATTTATTTTGTTTGCTAGTTGGCGCTTCGTTCACAAATCTAACTACAAGATGATTACTATATTAAGATGCTAATTCTGAAAAAGGAATATCAACTGTAATTTTGCAACCGAAACCGGGAGCGCTGTAAATTTTAAATTCACCTCCCCGTGCTAAAGTGCGATCGCGCATACTTTGCAATCCAAAACCAGTTGTGTTTTGCTCTACATCAAATCCTCTACCATTATCCTCAATTATTAAATTTATATTTGTTGTCATAGTTAATTGTATTTTAATTTCTGTTGCATTTGCATATTTAGAAATGTTTGTCAATGATTCTTGGATAATCCGGTAAATAGCGGTGCTAATTTCTGGTGGGAGGGGATAAGCGAGGTCAATTTGACAAATTGGCACAACACCAGTTGAGCGATAAAAATCTTCTGCAAGTACAGCGATCGCCTCTTCTAAAGATTGAGTGTGCAAAGGGTGAGAGCGCATTGTAGAAACTGATTGTCGGACATCTTGCAACGCTTTTGAACCTAGTTCTTTTGCTCTAGCTAAGAAACTTTGAGCTTTGCTAGGATTAGATTGCCATAACTTTAAAGCAGTTTCTAATTGCAGATTTAAAGCAGTGAGAGAGTGTCCTAAAGAATCATGAATTTCTCGTGCAATGCGGTTACGTTCTTCCAGAGTAGCTTGATTTTCGATTTTCAGGGCATATTGTCGCAGTTTTTCGTTAGCGATCGCTAGTTTTTCTCGACTTTGCCGTTCAGATAATACTGCATTCATTAATAACAATACAAAAACTAAAGCTAATCCAAACGAAACCATAAAGCTGAATGTCAAAAACCAAAATCGCTCTTGTGCCCTTGGTGGTAATGGAAAGCGGGAAAACCGATGTGCTAGTGACACTAAAATTAAGACAAATGATAAACTGGCAACTACTAAACGACCAGTAAGCTGAAAGATTAAGCAACTGCGAGTTACTATAATCATATTAAGAAAAGGAAAAAATCGAGCAGTTCCACCCCCTAAAAAAGCAGTTATTAAAATTAAGATTATTTCCAGACCCGTATACAATAATTTATTTCTTTGATTATTAGTGGGTAATCTTAAACCCATTAAACCAAAAATCACCAGACAAGAAATTGCCAGTTCTGGAAAATTGGTCTGAAATTTCTCAGACTTAAATGGTAAAACTGCGCTAATAGCAGAAAACGCTAGTAATATCCACTCTAAATAAAGTAAAAAGCGAAAAGGATGATTTTTAAATTCAATTGGACGGGTCACTAGTCATTAGGCTCCAATAATGAGTTAACAGAAGCCAGCTGCGTGGTCGGCAGAGCCGACTTGAGCAATCTGGCATTCAAAAGTTAAGAAAAATTGCTTCTAACTCTTAACTTCTAACTCTTAACTTCTACAAATTACTAGTCAAATTTATTGTTCTTTGAATCATGACTTTAGTCATGGGTTTATTCGTGACTTTTTCCGGATGTGGTTGTCACTGAATAATTTATATGATGATGTCAGCAAATAAGCAAAGCCAAAAACTAATAAATGAAGCTTAAAAATTTCTCACTGATAGCCACAGCCATCGCCCTTAGTTTAACGGCAGTGCCTTTTGCCGTCAACGCACAAATCAACACGCAAACACCAACACAAGTTAAACAAGTTGGCAAAAAGGGTCTATTTCAACGTTTGGGACTAAGCGAACAACAAAAAACCCAAATGCAAGAGATTCGTCGCAATACCCGCGCTCAAATGGAAGCGATTCTCACCCCAGAACAAAAACAACAGCTACAGGCTGCAAAACAAGCACGTCAAGGTCAGCCTCGGCAACAAACAGGTCAAGGTCAGCGTCCAAACAAAGGTTTTGCTTCGTTAAATCTAACAGAAGAACAGAAAACCAAGATGCGCGAAATAAAGGAATCACAGAAAAATCAGATTGAAGCAATCCTGACCCCCGAACAACGGCAACAATTACAGCAATTTCAACAAAATAGGGGTTCTCGTCGTCAGCAACCCAATTCTTAGAGTAATTCTCATCAAAAAGAGATATTAGCTTAGTTGTGGCGGAAATTCCCATCCGCCATACATGCCATAGATAAAGTTCCCCCTGGACAACCGGACAAAGAAAAATATAACTTTAGTTATAAATACTTGTATTGATCATTCTTCCGGACGTGGCAAAGAGCAATCAGTTTCTATAATGGTGAAGACAAACTGGAGAAATCCACGAGGCAATAAATGAAGTTCAAAAATTTATCACTGATAGCTGGAGCAATCGCCCTTAGTTTAACGGCAGTTCCTTTCTCGGTCAAAGCAGAAACCACTTCTCAAGCACCAGCAAGGCTAGCACAAGCACAAGCACAACCAACAAAACCTGCTCAAGGTGGTATCCAACTGACACCCCAACAACAAACCAAAATCGAGCAAATTCGCGGTAACGTCCGCAAGCAAATTGAAGGAGTGCTAACAAAAGACCAACGCACACAAATCAAAACTGCGATGGAAGCTGGTAAACCAGCCCGTGAAGCTTTTGGTGCCCTGAAGTTTAGCCCACAACAGCAAACTCAATTGCAGCAAATCATGGTATCGTCGCAACAACAAATGGAAGCTGTTTTGACTGCTGACCAAAAGGCAGAACTAGCGCGATTACGCGAGCAAAATTCCCTTCCTGCTGCTTCAGGACCTAAAAAATAATCAATTAATTATTCCTAAATAGCTTTAGGGTACACTACCTCACAAGCGCGATCGCCTGTATATCTTAATCAGGCGATCGCTTGTTTTTTGTAGCCTTTGCGACAAATTCAATTATTTTGATTGTCAAACTTATCACACATTTATACAAGTATTTTCAAATAATATTTTTAAATAGTTCTTGTTTGCTTAATTGAAATATTAAATATAACGGTTTGCAGTTAAGTCTAATACAGACCTAACCTACAACCCCTTCCCTACGAGAGAAAGGGGAGAAAATCAAAACCTCCCTCTTATGAAGACAGAGGTTTACCAGAGAGGTCTGACTGTACTTGATACAACCGAGAAGCGCTATATTTTGTCAAATTTAAGAATCACTAAGATAAAAATCTTCGCATCCGGGCAATCTAGCAGGAGAAATTGACATCCTCACCGGGCTGAAGCCACGGTGATTCCAAGAATTACTTCTTAGACCTTTCTGCTTCTTTCCATCACTGGACTTTCGCAACTGCCATCAGACTTATGCCTTTCCGGTCTTACGTTCGCTCCACAGACTGTCACCGCAAGCCCTGCGGCGAGTATGTTTTTGGCTGCATTCACATCTCGGTCATGGTGCGTTCCACACTTGGGGCAATCCCATTCCCGGATATTAAGAGGCAGCTTTTCAACGATATGCCCACACTCAGCACATCGCTTAGAACTCGGAAACCATCGGTCAATCTTGACGAAGTTTCGACCATAGCAGTCGCACTTGTACTCAAGTTGTCTGACCAATTCCCCCCAACTTGCGTCGCTAATAGAAAGAGCAAGCTTCCGATTCTTAACCATATTCTTCACAGCCAAATCCTCAACGGCAATGGTTTGGTTTTCACGCACCAATCGAGTCGTCAACTTGTGAAGAAAATCTTTTCTTGCGTCACTAATTTCTTGATGCACCTTAGCGACTTTGAGCCGCGCTTTATGCCGATTGCTAGATCCCTTTTGCTTGCGACTCAACGCCTTCTGAGCTTTCTTCAGTTTGCGGCGTTTCGTATTAAAGCCTTTCGGGTTGGCAATCTTTTCGCCATCGCTCAAAGCGACCAAACTTGTTACACCCAAATCTACCCCAATCCCATTGGAGCGTTTCGGCAATGGCTCAATCTCGACATCCACCAGCAAAGAAACCGACCATCGACCCGCTCTCGTGAGCTTCACCGTAATGGTCGATGGGCTTGCACCTTGAGGAATGTCTCGACTCCAGCGAATCGGCAACGCTTGGGAGCATTTCGCCAAGTAGACTTGTCCGTCTCTAAACTTAAATGCAGATTTGGTAAATTCTGCACTACCCCCGTTTCGTTTCTTTTTAAATATTGGGTATTTTGCCCGTCCATCGAAGAAGTTCGAGAATGCTTTCTGAAGGTGTCGCAATCCTTGCTGCAAGGGGACACAGCTCACCTCATTGAGAAATTGCAAGTCTTCTTGTTTTTTCCATTCGGTCAGCAGTGCCGAAGTATCGCTGTAACCGACTCGTGTTTTCTGTTCGTACCAAGCCTGTGTTCTCACAGCCAAGGCGCGATTATAGACCAAACGAGTACAGCCCATCGTGCGTCTGAGCAAGGTTTCTTGCTCAGGCGTGGGATAGAAACGGTACTTAAAGGCTCTCTGTGTCATACCTCACATTATAGCAATTACTCTGTGAGGCATGGCGAAGTTAATGTAAAGCCGTCCTAGAAGGACGGGGTTTCTACCCAATTTTCTGATGATGAAGAAAAACTTTGCAACCATCGACGGCAATGAGGCTGTTGCCCGTGTTGCTTATCGATTAAATGAGGTAATTGCTATTTACCCTATCACCCCCTCTTCAGCAATGGGTGAATGGGCAGATGCATGGTCTTCTGAAAGTCGCCCTAATTTGTGGGGTACTGTGCCGAGTGTGATTCAGATGCAGAGCGAAGGTGGTGCTGCTGCTGCGGTACATGGAGCTTTACAAACAGGTTCCCTGACTACCACCTTCACGGCATCTCAGGGATTATTGTTGATGATTCCTAACCTCTACAAAATCGCTGGAGAACTGACTAGCGCTGTAATTCACGTTGCCGCGCGTTCTTTGGCTACCCACGCTTTATCAATTTTCGGCGACCAAAGTGATGTAATGGCAGCGCGTGCTACTGGCTTTGCGATGCTGTGTTCTGCCTCAGTCCAGGAAAGCTTGGATTTTGCCCTGATTGCTCATGCTGCCACCTTAGAAGCGCGAGTGCCGTTTATGCACTTCTTCGACGGTTTCCGCACTTCCCATGAAGTCCAAAAAGTCGAATTGCTCGAAGACGACGATTTGCGATCGCTTATTAACGACGATCTTATATTCGCTCACCGCGCTCGCAGTCTCACCCCAGATCGTCCAGTATTGCGAGGTACGGCTCAAAACCCCGATGTTTACTTTCAGTCCCGCGAAGCTGCTAACTTATATTACAGCGCCTGTCCTGATATTGTTCAGCGTTTGATGGATAAATTAGGCGTAAGCACCGGACGACATTACCAAATCTATGAATATCACGGTGCGGTTGATGCTGAACGCGTCATTATACTTATGGGTTCAGGCTGCGAGACAGTACACGAAACTGTAGATTATCTCAACACCCGTGGGGAAAAAGTAGGCGTACTCAAAGTCAGATTATATCGCCCCTTTGATGCAATACGGTTTGTTAACGCCCTGCCGTATTGTGTGAAAGCGATCGCTGTCCTCGACCGCACCAAAGAACCCGGTAGCGCCGGTGAACCCTTGTATCTCGATGTAGTCGCGGCTATTCATGAAGAATGGAAGGACAAGGAGACAAGGGGACAAGAAGACAAGGAGAATAATTCTTTCCCCCCCTCTCCCCATCCTCCCCTCTCCCCATCCCCCCCTCCCAAAATCATCGGTGGTCGTTACGGTCTTTCTTCTAAAGAATTTACCCCAGCGATGGTTAAAGGTGTCTTCGACAACCTCGCGCAAGCACAACCTAAAAACCACTTTACCATCGGTATCAATGACGACGTAAGCCACTCTTCCCTGAACTTTGACTTTAACTTCTCCACCGAACCGGATAACGTCGTCCGGGCAATGTTCTACGGATTAGGTTCTGATGGGACAGTTGGTGCTAATAAAAACTCAATCAAGATTATTGGTGAACAAACAGACAACTACGCACAAGGCTACTTTGTCTACGATTCCAAAAAATCTGGCTCAATGACCGTTTCCCATCTGCGCTTTGGTCAACAACTCATTCGCTCAACTTACCTAATTGACAAAGCCAACTTTATTGGTTGCCATCACTGGGGATTTTTAGAGCGCGTAGATGTACTGAAAGCTGCTGTGCAGGGGGCAACTTTATTACTCAACAGTCCTCATGATGCTGATATTGTCTGGGAACATCTGCCAGTAAAAGTGCAGCAGCAAATTATCGTCAAGCAACTTAAATTATACGTCATCAATGCTACCGAAGTTGCCCGGAACAGCGGCATGGGCGGTAGAATTAACACTATTATGCAAGTGTGCTTTTTTGCTTTAGCGGGTGTTTTGCCAGAAGAAGAAGCCATAAGCAAAATCAAGCAAGCAATTGAAAAAACCTACGGCAAAAAAGGCGCCGAAGTCGTCCAGAAGAATTTGCAAGCTGTAGACCAGACCCTGGAGAATTTGCATAAAGTTGATGTCAGAGATATTGTTTTAACTCCTAAGTTTGGTAGAGACGCGATTAATTTTGGTAGAGACGCGATTAATCTTGATACAGACGCGATTAATCGCGTCTCTACAACTCCCGAATTCGTGCAAGAAGTTCTGGGTAAAATCATGGCATGGGAGGGTGATGATTTACCTGTAAGTGCGTTACCCATTGATGGTACTTTTCCCACCGGCACTGCAAAATGGGAAAAACGCAATATCGCTACGGAGATTCCCGTTTGGGATGCGGATGTTTGCGTACAGTGTGGCAAATGTATTATGGTTTGTCCTCACGCAGTCATTCGAGGCAAGGTTTATGAACCAGGGGAGTTAGCTAACGCACCGGCAACTTTCAAGTCAATCAATGCCAAAGATAAAGACTTTGCTTGCTCAAAATTTACGATTCAGGTAGCTCCAGAAGACTGTACAGGCTGCGCTATCTGTGTAGATATTTGTCCAGCAAAAAATAAGTTAGAGCCTACGCGCAAGGCGATTAATATGGAAGCGCAGTTGCCTATACGCGAGCAAGAGCGGGAAAACTGGAATTTCTTTCTCAGTTTACCAAATCCTGACAGACGAGAGTTAAAACTAAATCAGATTCGCCAACAACAACTGCAAGAACCTTTATTTGAATTTTCTGGTGCTTGTGCTGGTTGTGGGGAGACACCTTATTTAAAATTATTAACACAACTGTTTGGCGATCGCTCAGTTATTGCCAATGCCACAGGTTGTTCCTCAATTTACGGTGGAAACCTCCCCACCACCCCTTGGACAACAAACGCTGAAGCAAGAGGTCCTGCTTGGTCGAATAGTCTTTTTGAAGATAACGCCGAATTCGGTCTTGGGTTTCGTCTTTCTTTAGATAAGCAAGCTGAATTTGCTGCCGAATTACTGCAACAATTAAGCGGTGAAATAGGCGATAATCTTGTCGAATCCATCCTTAAACAAAAACAAAAATCCGAAGCGGACATTTGGGAACAACGCGAACAAGTAGCGCTCTTGAAACAACGGTTAGAGGAAATCCAGGAAAATAATAATCCCAAATCCAAAATCCAAAATCTAAAATCCCTCGCTGACTACTTGGTCAGAAAAAGTGTCTGGATTGTTGGCGGTGACGGTTGGGCGTATGATATTGACTTTGGTGGATTAGATCATGTCCTTGCCAGCGGTCGCAATGTCAACATTTTGGTAATGGATACCGAAGTTTATTCTAACACTGGCGGTCAATCATCCAAAGCTACACCGCGAGGTGCGATCGCTAAATTCGCTGCCAGCGGTAAGCCAGCACCGAAAAAAGACTTAGGCTTGATTGCCATGACCTACGGTAATGTCTACGTAGCGAGTGTAGCGCTTGGTGCTAAAGACGAACACACCCTGAAAGCATTTATCGAAGCCGAAGCTTACGACGGACCATCACTGATTATCGCTTACAGTCATTGCATCGCCCACGGCATCAACATGACCACAGCTATGAATCATCAAAAAGCTTTGGTAGAATCAGGGCGTTGGTTGTTGTATCGTTACAATCCCGAATTGCAGCAAGGGGGTAAGAATCCATTGCAATTGGATATGCGTCAGCCTAAGCAGTCCGTAGAACAGTCGATGTATCAAGAAAATCGCTTCAAGATGCTGACTAAGAGTAAACCTGAAATTGCCAAACGCCTCTTACAAAAAGCGCAAGCTGAAGTGGATGCGCGTTGGAAAATGTATGAGTATCTCGCAGCGCGTAATGTATCAGAGAATAAGGAATAGGCAAGTAAACTACCCGCCACTATCGACCAACAAACGAAATTGAACACAGTTCAATTTCGTTTGTTGGTCAATTCCTCACTCACGCGCATTCATCCTACACTGCCTGAGTACAGGTCAGATGTAGGACTTCTGCTGAATTAAGTTAAATGTTTGTCAACGGCGCTGCTGAACTGCTCGTAAGGAGAAACTCCTACAATTGTTTCTGCTAAGGAACCATCAAAGAAAATTAAAACCGCCGGAATGCTGCGAAGACCGAATTTTTTGAACATCGGCTTATTGTTATCCACGTCTACCTTAACAACCTTGGCGCGACCTTTGTATTCCTGGGCGAGCTGAACCATTAATGGACTAATCAGACGACAAGGACCACACCAAGTAGCAGTAAAGTCAACAACAACAACTTTTTGTTCACTTAAAAGAGCATCAAATTCACTTTCTTGAATGTAAGCAACTATCTCAGTTTCAGTAGACATTTCTTAATTCCCTAATATTAAACTAAAATTTTAGTAACAAGGTGACTCTATAAACTATATACTACGAGCGATCGCCGAGTTTCCAAGAGAACCATATTGATAGTGCTGCACAGCTGCTGTTGTATGTGGGCGAAACTTGCAGAAGTAACAAGCGGTGGAAAGGGCAACAGTTAGAGCAGGCATTAATTCAAAAATGGAAGTCACCGTTTAATAAAGAATGCTGGCAGAGGTGGGGGCAACCGTTTGGGTAGTGTTTTGTAACATTTTTATCCGTGAGTCCGGCGTATGATTTTATCTTGTGGATGCATCGCTTTTACCACGAGAGGAAAAGCACCATCGCACCCAAGGCTCAAAGTTTGTCAAGCTAGCATTTGAGAAAAATCTGAAATTTTTATGCTTGTACGTCCGGAATGGGCAAATTAAAAAGTGATATTAAGTATGTATTTACACCAAATACGAAATACTAAAACGCAATTAAGCGCTTGACAAATTATGAACGCTATTTCTGTTGTGCTTAAAGAAGGTTCAAGAGGTGCAGAAGTTACTAAGCTGCAAGAAGGTTTGAAAAAGCTCAATTTTTATTCAGGTATTGTTGACGGTGTTTTTGGGGCAAAAACCAAGGAAGCTGTCATCAATTTTCAAAAATCCCAACAACTAGTAGCCGACGGCATTGTAGGCGAGAAAACTTGGTTTAAATTAAACGCAGCACTCCAAGAAAGCAATCCACGAGCCGATTTTCGAGTAATTAACGTACAAGAATTTATCTCTTCTAACCGGCTCAGAGTTTCTACCCCAAAAACAGTAGCTGTACAATTGTTTAGCAACTCAGAAGAAGAAGAAGCAAGAAAGTCTGAGGATATAACAGTAGCGTATCCTACAAGAGAAACTGCTGTCATCGTATATACCATAATAGGTTTGGGTGATGATTCAGTGGCTGGAATACGAAATCGCATTGAATTGAGACGCAACCAAAATAAATGGGAAATTGTCTGGGTGGGTGAGCAATACAAGTGTCAACCAAATCGAGGACATCAAGACTGGTCTGGCAGTATTTGCTCGTAATTGGCTTTTTAGCCTTCGCCAAGCCTAATTTAATTGCTACTTCAGTCTCTGTAATTAGATATATGAAGTAGTATTTTATTCTCTGACAAAAGCGTGCAATTTTCACGCTTTTGTTACAGCGCTTGTGGGATTGGGGAATGCGCGAGCTATGCAGGGCGGCTCCCTTCGGGACCATCGCTTTGTTTGTCATGGTTGAAGGTGCTGAAGCTGATACCAAAACGGGGTAAAAATAGCAAAGGCACATTTTAGCCGGATATTACAAGCGCAAATATCGTGGCAAGCTGGAGCCTGCTGGCTGGTTTTTACTCACTAATCTTGATAGCCTCAAAGATGCAATATTAAGCAGATTTCTAACGTTTTATTGTAGATTGGCGGAAAACTGCATAAGTTGATTTTGCTAACACCTAACTAAAAAGAGAGCTAGTTTAGCTCTTATCTAATAAAAAGGAGAATCGACAATGCTTTTGAAGTTTAATCAAAAAATAGCAATTCTCAGTTCAATGCCTTTAATATTTTTACCAGTTGTCGGAATAGTAACCCTACCCCATTCTTCTGCGTTAGCACAAAGTGGAATATGTGCTTGTGCATCAAGTGAAGCTCAACCTCAACGGGGTCAAAAGAATCGCTCAAGCGGAAACTTTTCGACCCAAGGATGTACTACTACTTTAAGCTGGGATGCTCCAAAGGGTGTTAGTTTTAATGTGATGCGAGATGTATCTGGTGGGAGAGACCCTGTTGAACTTTCAAATGTTGCTAGAGGTTTACGAACCCAAAACCCTAACCAAAGAAGTTTGTATATTGCAAATCCAAAGGGTGCAAGAGAAGGCTTTCGAGTTTGTGCGCGTAATACATAAAATTATTAGAAAAGGTAGTTAATCAAGCCTAATACAAGTCAATTAAAAAACTACCTCATTTAATAATTGTGTTAATCAGCTTAGTACTAAACCTCTGCTTAAGAAGTTTAGTACTAAGCTTTTTATTTACTTATTACTGATAATATAACTGATAATTTAGGCTATCTTTTAGAGATGAATGTGAACATCCTGTACTTAAATACTCAAATCATTGCAGAGTATTCATTTAAAAGGATGCGATCGCTGTGGGCAGCAATGTCTGCGTCCAGGTGAGAAGTCAAAAGAACTGTCACGATCTGAGTGAACTGTATTGACGCTCTCAGTACACCATGCCAACTTCACGCCTGAAGATAACCGACCAGAGAACTTAATTCCGCTTTGCACACCATGCCACCTTGCGCTTCACAGTCGAGCGCGAGGAAGGACGAATACCTCAGCTGGGCAGTTGGAGTTACAACTTTGGACGAATTAAATGTTGGGGTGCAGGGTGCGATCGCTTGGGGTTTCCTCGCTTGATTGGGGGGCTGGGCGATCGCTTCTGCTGGTAAATATCCTAATTTCCTCGCTTGAATTGGGAGAGCGATCGCTTGGCTTTTCCTCGCTTGAATAGGAGCGATCGCGCTTGGCTTGAATTTTCAATGGTTTCTCTCTTGAGCCATCGCCCTTCATCGCCCGATTGACCCCAAAACTAATCCCCCCAAACTGCCATAAATTTTTCCCACTCCTCCTCAGTCTGGGGTGGTTTATATGAAGGTCAGCCCCACTACTCGCGCTAGCTTCCTGGCTTGGTCTATGCTCTCGCGCCCGTTCAATCAACTGGTGTTCGCTTGTTGGGGTCGTAGCCTTGGGCTGCTAGTTGTGCATACTCGGTATCGGTCATGCCGAGGTTGTGGATGTTGGTCATGCAGGTTGGGAGCGATCGCTTGGGTTTTCCTCTAAAAAAAAGTTGAAGTTCAAAGGTTCTGGCAATTTGGATCAGTGGCTTAAAATTCTACCGCGCTCAACTAAAACGCATCCAAATTGTGCGATCCACTTTTCACCAAAAAAACGAGTGTCGTTTCACTGTTTAGCGCAGGTAGGAGGAGACACCGAACTAGTACCGCAAGGCGGAATTCAAAATTCAAAATTCAAAATTCAAAATTAATACAACGTAAGCGTTTCATTGATTTAGAATGGGTGGTTTATTTACGCCGTGTTGTACTAGTAGCATTAAACGCCGAACAAATTCTTAGAATTTAGCCTGAAAATAAATGCCAAGATTTCCTTCAATAGATATCTGCAATTAGGACTACGGCTCTATTCCTTCATCAATCCAAACATCAATTGCTGTTTTTACCTCTAATTCAGTCACGCTAGACCATTCTTTTTCGTTAATAGTTGTTTGAAATACCGCCCTTTTCCCGTGACCAACTTTTTCTATTGCGTGTCCGCGATACAAATTTTTAGGCTTAATCATTTTTATTGACCATTCTAACCAAAATACTGTAACCATTCCTCGCGCCTATTGGTACGAGGCTTTATCCCCCTCCCCAAGCTACCGACAAAATATGTGCCTACTTACTTGGTTTGCGGAATTTCAGGCGCGGTTACGTTTATCCAGAAGGTGTAGACTCACCTCCACGCCCCAAGACTCAATTTGCGTTGCTACTCGTAAGACAACTCAGTTACTGGCAAGCCTTGGAATCGAGTCAAACTCCTGCGTTAAGTCGATTTCACAGTATATCTATTTTACCACAAATTCACGTAAAGCCGTCCTGCAAGGACGGGGTTTCTACCCATTTTTCTGATGAGCAAAACTGAATGCAGTGAAGCCACAATCTTCTCAAAGCGGTTAGACGCACGAGTGACTACAGTTCTCACGCGTGAAATTAGCTTTTTTTCGTAAACTACGTGTGCTTGATTTTATGCACTCTGCGCGATCGCCTGCGGCAGGTGAAGCGAGGAATTAAACTGGTGATATGCCAAAAATCCCCCAATGCCTACGGCGTAGCCCGCCGTAGGCATCGCTGTCTCCTTTACAGTCACAACCCCCACCTCGTCTGTGCCGTTCACCCAACCGGACCAGAGGAAAATAGCTGCTTGGACTTTCGAGAAGACCCCAACATTGAACCAGAGGAAGTGTGGGAGCCAGAAAAAGTAAGCTACTATAACGGCAGTTAATTTTGCAGCCCGAACAGCGGTGGACGCAACAGCAGCAGCTAGAACTGATTGACTGGCATCCAATGTTTACTGGGAAATATCCGCTCGTGCGGAGCCGAGTTTGACCGCGATTACATCTACTAGGTGCATGTTCGTCTGCTTTTGTGGCTGGATTGATAATATGCTGTATAAGTTTACTTCTTCAGCAGGTATGAAATGAACGAAAATAATGAAGGCAATTGCTATTCATCAAACCTTGGGGAGTAAATTTGTAATGTCTCGTATAATTGCTTTCGCTTTATTGATATTCCTGACCCTGACTGCTAGTTTAATGCTTCCTACAGATGCTTGGGCTGTTGCTTCTGGTTTGGGAGTAAGTAGCGGTCATCTTTCTCTGTGTCCGGCTTCAGATAACTGCGTTGTCAGTCAAAGTGGCGATCGCAAACACGCCATTGACCCGATTGAATATCATGTAGACCGAAATAAAGCAAGAGAAACTTTACTAAAAGTTCTCACCGTTGTTCCTCGCACATCCGTTTTAGAACAAACAGATAATTACATCCATGCTACGAGCAAAAGCCGCATCTTTAAATTTATTGATGACGTAGAGTTTTATTTCCCTCCCAACGAAAACATAATTCATCTACGCTCGGCATCTCGCATTGGAGAGTCGGATCTCGGTGTCAACCGCAGACGGTTGGAGCAAATTCGTTTGGCTTTGGGCGATTTAAATATTTGATTTTTCGGTTGAGCCTCTTAACGGCGCTGGTCAGGGTCGTATCAACAAGCAGTTTTGTATAAATCACTCTTTTATGGCTGCGTTTCTTGGAACGCAATTACGGGTGAGTGTTCGTTATTAACAGACCTTATTGCAACAGACACAGTTTAATAGTTCAACATATGTAATAGACACTAACAGTTAATGGACATCGCAGAAAATAACCAACTCGATATACGCAATATTAGTCCTAAAGTGAGACAGTTGATTAAAATGTACGCCCATGTTAATAAGTGTAAGCAGTCTGAGATGTTGGAGCGCATAGTTCTGGAGTGGAACGCCCAACAAAGCGACAGCGAACGACCGTCAGGAGACGAAGATGAATAACTTTTTTGTCCAAGCCCTTGGCGTATGTGTTAACGACGACAAATAAGAGCGTTATTTGACACCATATTAAGCAAGGATAATATAGAAGGTGATCGCCCTTGACACGCGCAAGTTGTCTTGCCCAGCTGCAATGAGGCTAAGATTGAATGCGGTTAAAACCGCTCGCGTCGCTTATATCTCTTTCTCTGAAGCCACTGAGCTTTACGCCTACCGAGTATCTTGTAAACCGCATTCATATTCCTCCACCCTTATGACTGTAAAACTCCAGACCGAAAAAGACTTTTTTACTGCAAGCACTAATGTAAATATCAATCAAGAAACAGAAAAGGAAAAAGTTCTGTGTTCTCATTGTCAGCGCACATCTACGAACGGTATTAAATGTAAAGGAATTTGTGTGGCTGACAATGACTATTAAGGTATGAATTTTAAACAGTTGTCTCACCATAGTCCACTTTTTTAGGTGAAACTAAGCGATATTCTGCCACGGACATATTTTTACGATCAATGGCTATTTCAAGCAATTAAAAAGCGATCGCTTTTAACACAGACTTTGACCGTTGCTTTGGTAGAGTTATTAATTTGTTCACCCAAGCGGTTATAGTAACTACCATCGATGCCACAAGAGAGAGTAATACTACTTGGCTGCGAACTACAACTGCTTAAAGTTAAGATAGCTCCCTCTGCTAAACCACTCAACAGAAGGAAAACACCTTTCGGGCGATCAATAAATTGAGCACACTTGGACGCAATATTTTCCAGTATATTTGCCCTAGCTTGACTGCCAGATAGTCTAGGTATCATCTCAATTAGTAGCCTTTATGGCTTTGTTTTCTTGAAAAATAATTTTACAGCTTAAAGACCAGCCAGTGGAAAAATTCTCTTCAAGGCTTCATTTATTTTCGTTGAGATTACGCCAAAACTTAACAATCTGCGATGCTTGATATTTGAGAACTTATATTATTAAGCTTTCAACAAAGATTCTGCCCCATCAATCCAAACTTCGGTACCGGTGATATGGCTAGAAGCATCTGATGCTAAGAAGAACACTAATTGTGCTACTTGCTCAGATGTTCCTGGTTTGCCATCAGTTAAGGGAATTTTACCTTCAGGAAACTCAACTGGTTCTTGGATATGCTCTAAATCTCTTCTTTCAGTGTTTTCATCAATATTGGTTTCAATTGCCCCAGGACAAATCACATTTACACGAATGCGGTGTTTAGCAAGTTCTAAAGCAGTCATTTTCGTGAAAGCTACTTGTGCGGCTTTTGAACAAGAATAAGCGGTTGCACCAGTATTACTAAAAATGCGTGTCCCGTTGACAGAAGAAGTGATAATAACAGATCCACCCTGCTTTTTCAGAAGAGGTACGGCATACTTAACTGTTAAAAAAGTTCCCGTAAGATTGATGTTTATTGTTTTCTCCCATTCTTCGGGTGTCAATTCTTCTATAGGTGCCCAAACGCCATTAATTCCAGCGTTAGCAAATACAATATCTAAGCGTCCCCACTTATCTGCAATCTGCTGGATTGCTTGTTGCATTTCTTCGGGTTTAGAAATATCGGCAATGACAGGTATTGCTTCACCATTGTCGCTTTGAATTTGGGCAACAGTTTCTTCAAGCTCTTCTTTTGTGCGTCCTAAAGCGGCAACTTTAGCACCTTCTTTAGCAAACAACTTTGCCGTTGCTTTTGCAATGCCGGAACCTGCTCCTGTCACCAATGCTACTTTATTTGTAAGTTGCATAAATAAATATTTTATTTAGGATTTGGGCATTATTAATAGTTAGTTGGATAAAATCCCACTAACTACATCTTTATCATTTAATTTGCGACTAACGCACGCTAATGTCATAAAGTCGGTTTGTTAGTGCTTGATTTTTCAATACACTCTTTTTCAGAAAAACTGCTTATTTTTGCGTAAGTCCTATAGTTATTTAATATAAAGTGAAGCCATTAGTCATACAACTAATGGCAGAAATCTATTCTCTACCTAATGGCATAAAATTTACAATGGTCGATAGGGGCTTAAACTATATTGATGGAATCTTTTTCAGTCTAGCTTTAGTAGCAACGGCGACTAAGACAGATAAAAGAAGTAAAGCTGTACTAGTTGAAGGTTCAGGTACTGAAACTTTGACCTGAGTTCTTCTAACTTGGATGAAAGTTAAATTTGTTGGAGTGGCAAAAGAGCGTTTTAAAGAACCTTCAAACAAAGCCGTCGCAAATTCCGTATTGCCAACAAAATTAAAGTTAGTATATTGATTAGATAAAGTGATATAATCGCTTTTTGTACTTGTAATAAAATCTTCGTCATTGAAAGAATTTACATTTGCCGTCAATGAGAAAAAGTCTAAAGGAGTTTTTTTAATCTTAGACGTAGGATTAGATAATACCTGATCAAAAAAATCATCTAAAAGATTTTGGTCGGTAATATCAGTTGTGTCAAATAATAAAAAAGAAATATCTGCACTTGCCTTGGCATTCTCTGCTGATGGTTCATCTATTGATGTTTCCAAGCCTAAAAATGCTGTAAAGTCTACAGAAAAAGATTCACCAGCATCTACAAAAAAGTTACCTAATACTTTACCCTCAGCGTTTGCCAATCCTAAATAATTTTTATTTTGACCAAAAGCTTCACTCAAAGATGTATTAATTACTTCTGATGGATCATCGAAAAAATCTATGTTTGCATTATTGGTGGCTGATACCTCACCACCCTTAGCAATACTTGAGATGTTCGCATTATTTCGAGTTGCGGTTACATCAGGGTCGAGACTAAAGTTTATTAAAGAAAATTCCCCCTCAGATGAAGCGAGTGTAGCAGCTTGAGCCGATGAGGTTACTAAGCTAGAAGTAGCTATTAAAGGAGTAACCAATAGAAAAAAGCGCCGAGTAAATCCCAAAGTACGCATGATGGACTTATAATTTTATAGTGATTTAGCGAACTGGTCAGCTACCCTGTGATTGTTTGTTACCAGTAGTATTGCAGTTGTTATAATATACATGTAATTTGGCGCTATTTACGGAAAATTTGAGAAATTATGTAGATAAATTTGGCTTTTACTTTTTTTTGCCCAGATTTTATAGAACAAGTCTAATTGTATTTAACTGCAATTCTGCCTCAAGGACGCTAGAGAAACGCCTTCGGGCAGATGTGGCGGTTTAGGATATTGAGTATCAATTAAGTCTAAGGCAAGCTAGATAGTGGCAAAAGGAGACTTGTTGATGAATGCGAAGGCAATTTTGGGGCTATTCCAAGAGACATTTCAAGAATGGAATAATGATAAAGCCTCGCGGTTATCCGCAGCGTTAGCTTATTACACGATATTTTCCATCGCCCCGTTGTTAATTATTGTAATTGCGATCGCTGGTGCGGTATTTGGAGAAGAAGCCGCAAGTGGTCAAATTTTCGCGCAAATTCAAGGTTTAGTTGGTGAAGCTGGGGCAAAAGTCATCCAAGAAGCAATTAAAAATGCCAGTCAACCAAAGCAGGGTACGATCGCTTCCATTATCAGTGTTGTAGTTCTGCTATTTGGTGCCACTGGTTTATTTACCGAACTACAAGATGCTTTAAATACAATTTGGGAAGTACAACCGAAACCAGGACGCGCTGTGAAAAACATGGTTCGCAATCGCTTTTTGTCGTTTGCGATGGTACTGGGTATCGGCTTTTTACTTCTGGTCTCGCTGATAATTAGTGGAATATTAGCAGCATTGGTAGGTTACTTTAACAACTTGATACCGGGTATTGATTTTATCTGGCAGATAGTTAATTTCTTACTTGGTTTTGCAATCAGTACTGTGCTGTTTGGGCTAATTTTTAAAGTTCTACCAGATGTAAAAATTACCTGGAGTGATGTTTCGATTGGAGCTGCTATCACTGCACTATTATTTTCCTTCGGTAGGTTTGTTTTAGGGCAATATTTAGGAAACGGCAGCTTCGGTTCAACTTACGGTGCGGCAGGTTCAGTAGTAGTTGTCATCGCTTGGGTTTATTATGCTGCCCAGATTCTCTTTTTCGGTGCTGAGTTTACCCAAGTTTACGCCAGAAGGTACGGTTCGCAAATTGTCCCAGATAAAAATGCTATCCCGATGACTGATAAAGCTCGCGCTAATCTAGGGATGAAATCCAAGGGTACAGGGCAAACTGAGCAACCATCGGCAAAGAAACGAAATTCCAACTTTATTAATCGTCTATTTAGGAAACTTACACAACCCAAGCGGTTAAAACGCAGAAGCAAAAATCAGTGATTTTTACAAATACTTGCCATAGAAAAAGATTTGAAAACACTTTTGCCAAAAATTGAATCTCCTTGCCTGCTTGTATGGGGTAAAAACGACCTCACTAGTCCTCTGACTGCTGGTGAGCAGTTTTAGCAAAGTATAAAAGATTCGCAATTGATAGTTGTCGATGCAGTTTATGATGAATGGAGTATTTTCTTTGTCAATAAATTTACTAATATTGTCTTTGATTTTATTAATAGAATTCAAGCAGACGAAAAGGGAGAAAAATAGCGCTAATGGACAAATGGTTGGCAATTAATTGGCAAGCAGTTTTTGTTCCCAGCATGAGTATCCTGGAACTGATTGTTAGAGGTTCGCTGGTATACCTAGCATTGTTCACAGTATTACGCTTTCTCCCAAGTAGACAAATGGGAACCCTTGGAATTACCGATTTGCTGGTGGTTGTATTATTTGCTGAAGCTGCACAAAATGCGATGGCAAGCAGTTATACATCGATTACTGAAGGAGCAATTCTAGTAGGAACTGTTATTTTTTGGAGCTATTTACTCAACTGGTTAGGCTACAAAGTTCCCCAGTTTCAACGCTTTCTTAATCCTCCACCTTTACTGCTTGTAAAAAATGGGCGAATGATCCTCCGTCATCTGGAACGCGAACTAATTACAGAAGAAGAGTTAATGAGCCAATTACGTCAGCAGGGTGTAGAGTTTTTAGCTGATGTGAAAAAGGCGTATTTGGAAGCTGATGGTAGCATTAGTATTATTGCATCTGATACCAAAAGCAGTTCTTTACCTCAACAGAAAGGAAATAAGACTGTAGTATAAGTGAATATATTTATATATAATGTATAATTTCGATTAGTAAGAGCCCGTTCTTGGCGGTTAACTGATGTTTTTTTCTACAACACTTTTACTGTAAAACTGTAAAATATGACGGTTGAACTCTGTGGCAGTCTGTGATTGAGCGTTATACCTTGCCAGAAATGGGCAATTTGTGGACGGAAGCTTATAAATTAAAAACGTGGTTGCAAGTAGAAATTGCTGTTTGTGAGGCTCAAGCTGAATTAGGTTACATTCCTAGTGAGGCAGTTGAGGAAATTAAGGCAAAGGCGAATTTTGACCCAAAGAGGGTGTTAGAAATTGAAGCAGAAGTCCGCCACGATGTGATTGCTTTTTTGACAAATGTAAATGAATATGTTGGCGATGCCGGACGTTATATTCACTTAGGTTTGACTAGTTCGGATGTGCTGGATACGGCTTTAGCTTTGCAATTGGTAGCAAGTCTTGATTTGTTGTTGCAAGGTGTGGAAGATTTGATAGTTACCATTCGTGAAAAGGCATCATTACATCGTCATACGGTGATGGCAGGACGATCGCATGGTATTCATGCTGAACCGATGACTTTTGGCTTTAAGCTGGCTGGATGGTTGGCAGAAGTGTTACGCCATCAAGAACGCTTGAAAATTCTCAAAGGAACGATCGCTGTGGGAAAAATCTCCGGTGCGGTAGGAACTTATGCGAATGTCGAACCGCGTGTGGAAGCGATCGCCTGCGCTAAGTTGGGACTACAACCCGACACTGCATCAACTCAAGTTATTTCACGCGATCGCCATGCCGATTATGTCCAACAATTGGCTTTACTCGCTGCCTCTATTGAACGCTTTGCCGTGGAAATTCGCAACTTGCAAAGAACAGACGTTCTCGAAGTTGAAGAATTCTTTTCCAAAGGGCAAAAAGGCTCCTCAGCGATGCCGCACAAGCGTAATCCCATCCGTTCTGAACGATTAACGGGAATGGCACGCATTATTAGAAGTCATACAGTTGCAGCTTTGGAAAATGTTGCACTTTGGCACGAGCGGGACATTTCTCACAGTTCTGTTGAACGGGTGATGTTTCCTGATACTTGCATTTTGACACATTTCATGCTCAAAGAAACCATCGACTTGGTGAAAAACCTGCTGGTTTATCCTGAGAACATGGAGCGAAATCTCAACTGCTATGGTGGTGTGGTCTTTAGTCAGAAAGTGCTACTGGCTTTAATAGAAAAAGGAATGAAGCGAGAAGAAGCTTATAAAATTGTCCAAGAAAGCGCTCATGCAGCATGGAATAAGCCAGAAGGCAATTTTCACGATTTGATTAGCAAAGAGCCTCGCGTTACTGAAAAGTTATCGCCGGCAGAAATTGCGGAATGTTTTGATCCACAGCAGCATCTGAAACATTTAGAGGAGGTTTACCAAAGGTTGGGTATTTAGAACCGATTGGTAATTGTTAGTGGTTATTGGTTAGTGGTTAGTTGCTTTATTAACTACTAACTATTAACTACTAACTATTGAACATTTCCTCTAGCAAACGTATTACATTGCTTAGGATCACCCGTTTGGATACCCCGCTTGAACCAGCTAACCCGTTGAGCCGAGGAACCATGCGTAAAAGATTCTGGTACAACATAGCCTTTAGCTTGTTGTTGCAAGCGATCATCGCCAATGCTACTGGCAGCATTTAGTGCTTCTTCAATGTCACCTTCTTCCAGAATTTGTCGCGATCGCTCGGCACGATTTGCCCATACTCCGGCAAAACAATCTGCTTGTAATTCCAAGCGCACAGAAAGTTGATTTGCTTCTACCTCACCGACCTGCTTCTGCAACGCTTGAACTTTATCGGAAATACCAAGTAAATTTTGAACATGATGCCCAACTTCATGAGCAATCACATATGCTTGGGCAAAATCTCCTGGTGCTTGATATTTATTTTTCAGATCGCGGTAAAAACTCAAGTCAATATAGACTTTTTGATCTCGCGGACAATAAAATGGACCAACTGCCGATCGCGCAAATCCACAAGCCGACTCAACCGCGTTTGAATAAAGGACTAATTTCGGTTCTACGTAAGTATTTCCGTCTTGCCGAAATATAGTGCTCCATGTATCTTCTGTATCAGCCAGGACGACAGATACAAAATCAGCCATTTGATCTTGAGCTTGAGTAGTCCGAGGTGACTCAGTAGTCGGGCGATCGCTCTGTGCGCCATCCTGTTGCCAAATTACACTCGGATCGCCACCCAGAAGCGCTACCACGAGCGATAAAATTACTGCTCCAATACCGCCACCCACCACAGGAGCGGAAATCCGCGATCCACGGCGATCCTCAACATTCTCGCTCCGACGACCGATTTGCCAACGCATAATTACAGCTTGCCAAAGTTACATATATTGCACAGCTTGAATTAAGTAGGGTAAAATCCGTACCAGTTTTTGAGCTATACAACTAAGACTTTACTCGTTTGGTGCATCAAAATCTTCTACCTGTAGACGAAGCGGCAACAAAGAACAGTAAGCCTTAATGAATAATTATTGTGAGCGATCGCAGCGTTCGCGGAGCGTTTCCCTTAAGAGAAGCAATCTTAAACGTTGATTTTACATCGAGAGTGCCTAAGCCCTAGACAAATAAACTGCAATAGATAGTTCAATCCATTGCAATAAATTTTGTCAAAGTGAAAAAACGGACCATTTTCGGTAATTGGTGTTTTACCAATCTAAGCAGCAATTTCTTTATCTGGAGGCAAAGATTATGAATCAAGCTAAAGATTGTTCTGGGATGACGATCTGGTTTACAGGCTTAAGTGGTGCAGGTAAAACTACCATCTCTCAAGTCGTTGAACGCGCCTTAACAAGCGAAGGATATAAAATTGAAAAATTAGATGGCGATATAGTTCGTCAGTTTTTGACCAAGGATTTGGGCTTTAGCAAAGCGGATCGTGATGAAAACCTAAGACGAATTAGCTTTGTAGCAAATTTGCTCACCAGAAATGGAGTGATTGTCTTAGTCTCCGCAATTTCGCCTTACCGTGATATTAGGGCAGAAATACGACAAAATATTGGTCAGTTTATCGAAGTTTATGTGAATGCGTCTTTAGAAACTTGTGAAAAACGGGATGTAAAAGGTTTATACCGCAAGGCTCGTGCTAATGAAATTAAGAATTTCACTGGCATCGACGATCCTTACGAGCCACCCCTGAATCCAGAAGTAACTTGCTACACTGATTGCGAGTCAGTTGATGAAAGTGCTGCGAAGGTCATTAAATACCTCAAGCAAAGAATTCCACCAAACCTCATACAGAAGTTATTTAAGAGGACAGACTTAGTAGCATCCTGATTTAGTTACATATCTTTGACCGCTCATAAAGCCTCGTGGGATGTGTGGAAACGAGCGCGTCTTCAGCCCTGGGTCGGTGACTTTTTTCTACCCTTATGGTCAAAGATATGATAGTTACGACAATAATCGTTAAACACAGACCAGGCTAGCCTTCACAGAACGCTAAGGGCGAACAGCCTGAAGGCTTTTGAAGTTTGAAGATACGCCTTAAGAGGCAATTTTTACCTTTTATATCTTAATCTTTTACAAAAGACCTATCATGTGCAGCAGACCGCGACCAGTAATTAGCTCGAAAACTAAGGCAATAAAGCCTAGCATGGCGATACGACCATTCCAAACTTCCGCGCTAGTAGTCAGACCCCACTCCCAACGCTCTGGTGGGTAAATTCTCACCTTTTTCTTCATCTGATTGACTTGTGAGAGTGGCAGACTGGGCGATTTTAGCGCCTCTAAAACTAAATCCGCCAAAGCTCTAATAAACAATGGATGAGTATTGGGAGCAGGTACGCGACGGAAGTTTTCAATTCCTGATTCCTCTGCGAGTTCCCGATACTCAATATCAATTTCTTGTAATGTCTCGATGTGTTCTGAGACAAAACTGATAGGTACAACCACCAAATCTTTCACGCCTTTTGCGCCTAGTTCTTCAAGCGCGTCATCAGTATAAGGTTGCAGCCATTCTACCGGACCAACGCGACTTTGATAAGCTAAGGTGTGTTCATTTGGTCGATTGAGGGTCTGCATGATTAAGGCAGTACATTCCTCAATTTCTTGCTGGTAGGGGTCGCCGGCTTCTTCAACGTAGTTTTTAGGAACACCATGAGCGCTGAAGAAGACACGAACAGAGTCAGGATTAGGAAATTGATCGAGTTCCTGAGCTATCAGTTCTGCCATTGCTTGCAGGTAGCTTGGTTCTTTGTACCAGGAGGGAATAACTTTGTATTCAATGCGCTGAAGTTTTGGGTCTTCTCGCCACAGTTTATCTAACAGGCGAAAGCTGGAACCACTGGTACTGATGGAAAATTGGGGATAAAGAGGTAAAATTACTAGATGTTCGATGTCGTCTTGGGTAAGTTGAGCGATCGCTTCTTCGGTATAAGGATGCCAATAACGCATTCCTACATATATGTTCGCTTCTTGCCCCAAAGCTTGCAATTGTTCTTTTAAGGCTTCTCCTTGCGCTTCGGTAATCCGCCGTAATGGAGAACCACCGCCAATTTGCTTGTAGTTTTCTTGAGATTTTTGGGTTCGCCTTGACGCAATCAACCATGCCAGGGGTTTTTGCAACCAGCTAAAGGGTAAGCGAATAATTTCTGGATCGGAAAACAGATTATACAGAAATGGTCCAACATCTTCCAATTTATCTGGACCGCCCAGATTGAGTAATAATACGCCTACACGATCCATAGCAATTACAATCCCCCAATCTTTTCAGATTTTTTACTAATGTTAACAATATATCTTTATTAAATATAAAGGCTAATGGGGAGGGTGGAAACAGTGGCAACAATTTTCAGGGATTGGAGTTACCGCTATCAATGGTTGTATGATGCCATATCTGGCTTGGCAGCTTTAAGCGTCGGTGGTGAAGGGCGTTTCCGGCAGCTTGCTTTGCAAGGCTTAACGATTGAATCTGATACGAAAATTTTAGATTTGTGTTGCGGTAGCGGTCAAGCAACGCAAGTATTAGTCAAATATTCACAAAATGTAACAGGACTCGATGCTTCACCGCTATCTTTAAAACGAGCAAGGCAGAATGTGCCTCAAGCGCAATATGTGGAAGCTTTTGCGGAGAAAATGCCGTTTGCAGATAATGAATTTGATGTTGTGCATACTAGTGTCGCCTTACATGAAATGCAGCCAGAGCAATTACGACAAATTATTAAAGAAGTTTATCGAGTGCTAAAACCAGGGGGGATATTTACATTAGTGGATTTTCATAATCCCACGAACCCGCTATTTGTGCCTGGATTGTCGCTGTTTTTGCTATTGTTTGAGACAGAGACAGCTTGGCAGTTGTTGAAAACCGATTTAGCTGGATTGCTTACAGAGACAGGATTTCAAGAATGCGATCGCACTTTGACTGCGGGTGGAAGTTTGCAATTAATCAAAGCGAGAAAATAGGGTCGTATTCATTTACCCACACTGCTGAATACAACTCGTAGTAAGCGATTTATCTCTTAAAAAAAAGCGCCCCCCGAAATTCGGGAGGCGCTTTTTATTTAGCTAAGACTTGAAGATTAGCCGTTGATAGCAGGTGCTGTTAGAGCAACAGGAGCGAAGTCACCAGCAGCCAAATCTAGAGGGAAGTTGTGAGCGTTACGCTCGTGCATTACTTCCATACCTAGGTTAGCGCGGTTGATTACGTCAGCCCATGTGTTGATTACACGACCACTTGAATCAATTACTGATTGGTTGAAGTTGAAACCGTTCAGGTTGAATGCCATTGTGCTCACACCCAAGGAGGTGAACCAGATACCAACTACTGGCCATGCTGCCAAGAAGAAGTGCAAGGAGCGGCTGTTGTTGAATGAAGCGTATTGGAAAATCAAGCGACCGAAGTAACCGTGTGCTGCAACAATGTTGTAGGTTTCTTCTTCTTGACCGAATTTGTAACCGTAGTTTTGTGATTCGGTTTCGGTGGTTTCACGAACCAACGAAGAAGTTACTAGTGAACCGTGCATTGCAGAGAACAAACTTCCGCCGAATACACCAGCTACACCTAGTTGGTGGAAGGGGTGCATCAAGATGTTGTGTTCTGCTTGGAACACAATCATGAAGTTGAAGGTTCCGGAGATACCCAAAGGCATACCGTCAGAGAATGAACCTTGACCGATTGGGTAGATCAAGAATACTGCGGTTGCTGCTGCAACAGGGGCACTGAATGCTAGGCAGATCCAAGGACGCATACCTAAGCGGTAAGAAAGTTCCCATTCACGACCGAGGTAGCAGAATACGCCAATTAGGAAGTGGAATACTACCAATTGGTAAGGACCACCGTTGTACAACCACTCATCTAACGAAGCTGCTTCCCAAATTGGGTAGAAGTGCAAGCCAATTGCGTTAGAAGAAGGAACAACTGCACCGCTTATGATGTTGTTTCCGTAAATCAATGAACCTGCAACAGGCTCACGGATACCATCGATGTCAACTGGAGGTGCTGCGATGAACGCAATGATGAAGCAGGTGGTAGCGGCTAGCAGGGTTGGGATCATTAATACGCCGAACCAACCGATGTATAAACGGTTTTCTGTGCTGGTGATCCAGGTACAGAACCGTTCCCATACGTTGGCGCTTTCGCGTCTTTGTAAGGTTGTGGTCATTTTTTTATGATTGCTTGATTTGTGTATGAAATATGCAGGTAGGTGTTTCTACCTGTTGTTAAACATAGTAGAACTAATATTGAGTTTTGTAAAGTACTTTCAGAAACTTTTTTACAATTAGTGTAGCTTGGCGGCAATCACTATTCGTTCAAAAAGGTTAAAAAGCTTACTACACAAGCTTTACTGATGGTTTAATACCCTATAATTTTTCGGCTGATAAAAGCTTGTTTGCGCCAGATAAGCACAACTTAGAGGTAATCGGGGACTAACTTATAGATATATATGAATTATTAGATTCTGTTTTTTATGGAAATTTCTCATTTACATACAGTTACTTATAGCCCTGCTTACACAATTGTTCCGACATACGAGTGCTTTAATCGCTGTAGTTACTGCAACTTTCGGACAGATTCGGCTAAAAGTCCCTGGATGACTCTATCAGCCGCAGAAAATCTTTTAAAACAACTTCAAAGCAAAGATGTCTGTGAAATCTTGATACTCAGTGGTGAGGTACATCCCTCTTCATCGCGGCGTCAAGCTTGGTTTCAGCGGATTTACGATTTATGTAAATTGGCACTTTCAATGGGGTTTCTGCCGCACACCAATGCAGGAGTCCTGAGTTATGAAGAAATGCAAAAATTAAAGACAGTTAACGTTTCTATGGGGTTGATGTTAGAGCAATTAAACCCAGTATTGTTAAATACAGTGCATAAATACGCACCAAGTAAAGTACCAGAAGTCCGGTTGCAACAATTAGAGTGGGCAGGTGAGTTGCAAATTCCTTTTACAACAGGGCTACTACTGGGAATAGGAGAAACTGAGGATGATTGGTGGGAAACATTAGAAGCTATAACTTGCCTGCATCAGCGTTACCATCATATCCAAGAAGTCATTTTGCAACCCCACAGCCCTGGATATCAGCAAACGTTTGATGCACCGGCTTTTGACCTATATAAATTACCAGAAGTCGTTTTCAGGGCACGTCAAATTCTTCCCCCAGATATTAGCATCCAAATTCCACCAAATTTAGTCAAAGATGACCGCTGGTTACTCGCTTGTATAGAAGCTGGGGCAAGGGATTTAGGGGGAATTGGACCAAAAGATGAAGTAAATCCCGATTATCTGCATCTTCAAGTGGAGGCTTTGCAAGAAATTTTACAACAAGCTAGGTGGGAAGTGCTGCCGAGGTTGCCAATTTATCCGCAGTTCGATGATTGGTTATCAGTGGAATTGCAAGTAGCGGTGAAGCGGTGGCGCAGTATCACCCATAGACTACAACAGCATAGTATTTAAGGTAAGCTCAAGACTGGATTTTAAAATAAAAGGAGGCGATGTCTTACGACAAGCCGATGCAGCGTCTACGCCTAAAATCTCATTCTGTATATTATATTGGTAAGTTTTTATTATTTATACAAATACAGCAAAATTTCAAAGATGCATTGGATACTTGAATACGGTTTTTATCCCAGCCTCAGTTAAAGAAATGAAATGAATTATGAGAATTGCTAATTGACACGTACAATCATTGAGGGTGCTAACGGTAGTCATAATCAAAGTAATCAGGCGATCGCTTAACTTAAGCTAAATATCAATTGCAATTAAATACTTTTAAGTTATTTTCTCTCACTTTTTTAAGTTTGCACTTCTTTTAGTCGATAAATTTCTCTTTTTTTCGACTACATACTCCAAAAAAAGCCCTATCTGTGGCAATCTGGGAAACAGAGATTTTTAAATCTGATATTTTTGCTACAGCAAATTTACCTAAGAGGTTATGCAAACCTTACCAACACTAAATACTTCCAACACTGCACCGAGTCAAGCCTCTTTTGACACAACTATTAAGCGTCGCAAAACACGTCCTGTGAAAGTTGGCAATGTCACTATTGGGGGTGGCTTCCCGGTGGTGGTGCAATCGATGATTAATGAAGACACACTTGATATTGATGGTTCTGTAGCAGGAATTCGGCGTTTGCACGAAATTGGCTGCGAAATTGTCCGAGTCACAGTACCAAGTATGGCTCATGCGAAAGCATTGGCAGAAATTAAACAAAAATTAATTAAAACTTACCAAGACGTACCCATCGTTGCTGATGTCCATCACAACGGGATGAAAATTGCCTTGGAAGTAGCCAAACACATAGAAAAAGTGCGGATTAATCCAGGTTTATATGTGTTTGAAAAGCCAAACGCCAATAGAGGCGAATTTACCAAAACCGAATTTGATGAAATCGGCGAAAAAGTCCGCGAAACTCTAGAACCTCTGGTAGTTTCTTTGCGCGATCAAGGTAAATCAATGCGAATCGGCGTAAATCACGGTTCCCTAGCCGAAAGGATGCTATTTACCTACGGCGACACGCCTGAAGGAATGGTAGAATCGGCTTTGGAATTCATTCGCATCTGTGAATCTTTGGATTTTCATAATTTGGTAATTTCCATGAAAGCTTCACGGGTGCCGGTGATGGTAGCTGCGTATCGTCTGATGGCAAAGCGCATGGACGAACTCGGTATGGATTATCCTTTGCATTTGGGTGTGACAGAAGCTGGTGATGGCGAATACGGACGGATTAAATCCACTGCGGGTATTGCGACATTGCTAGCTGATGGCATTGGTGACACGATTCGAGTGTCTCTGACTGAAGCACCAGAAAAAGAAATTCCCGTCTGTTATAGCATTTTGCAAGCTTTAGGATTGCGGAAGACGATGGTGGAGTACGTCGCGTGCCCTTCCTGCGGACGTACTTTATTTAATTTAGAAGAAGTGTTACACAAAGTCAGGGAAGCAACAAAACACCTAACTGGGCTAGACATTGCAGTTATGGGTTGTATCGTCAATGGTCCCGGAGAAATGGCTGATGCTGACTATGGTTATGTCGGCAAAACTCCAGGTTATATTTCTCTCTATCGAGGGAGAGAAGAAATTAAAAAAGTACCAGAAGATAAAGGTGTAGAGGAGTTAATTAATTTGATTAAAGCTGATGATCGCTGGGTAGAACCGTAAATAAATTAGGGCTAGGGACGCTTAGGCTAGGGGCTAGTTGAAAGAAATTCTTAAATACTAATCCTAGTCCCCAGTCAAGAGTCCCCAGTCCTTAATCCCTAGAACAACCGGATTGCAAATCATTTTTCTGAAAGAAGAATACATGTCCGGTCTTTACAGTGATACCCTGTGTTAGATTGAGCATACTGAATATATTTTTTCCTTAGCCCTTGCAACTGTCATTATGGTGATTACAAGAAATGGACTTGTTTTGGGTGCTACGGCAGTAACACTAACCACAATTGCTGTTACTAGTCTTGGCATTCACTCCCAAGGACAGGCTTTATTTAAAGAAAGTCCCAAAGAATTAGTAGACGAAGTTTGGCAAATTGTTCAACGCCAATATGTAGACGGTACTTTTAATAAGTTAGATTGGCAGGCTGTTCGTCGTGAGTACTTGAGCAAGTCCTACACCAACAAGCAGGAAGCTTACAAATCCATCCGGGAAATGCTCAAAAAGCTAGATGACCCCTACACCCGGTTTATGGACCCCCAAGAGTTCAAGAATATGCAAGTTGACACCTCTGGGGAACTCATAGGAATAGGCATCACAATCAGTCAAGATGAAAAAACGAAGCAATTGGTTGTGATTGCCCCGATTGAGGATACACCAGCTTTTAAGGCTGGAATTTTGGCAAAGGACAAGATCCTCAAAATTAACGGTAAATCTACCAAGGGAATGGATACTAATCAGGCTGTATCTTTGATTCGAGGTGAACCGAATACTACGGTAAATTTAACTGTTGATCGTGACGGTCAACAAAAAGATTTTCAAATTAAACGCGCACGGATTGAAATCCATCCGGTGAAGTATTCCCAAAAGCAAACACCAGCAGGCAATACCGGATACATTCGCTTGAACCAGTTCAGCGCTAATGCGGCTAAGGAAATGCAAAGCGCAATTAAAGATTTAGAAAGGAAAAATGTTGCTGGCTATGTTCTGGATCTGCGCGGAAACCCAGGTGGTTTATTATTCGCTAGTGTAGACATTGCCCGCATGTTTATAAATAGAGGTACGATTGTCTCAACTATTCCTCGCCAGGGTGAGGCAGAAAAAGAAGTGGCAAACGGACGCGCTTTGACAAATAAACCGGTGGTGGTATTGGTGGATAAAGGTTCGGCTAGCGCAAGTGAAATCCTATCAGGGGCGTTGCAGGATAACAAGCGTGCTGTTATAGTTGGTACTCAAACTTTTGGTAAAGGTTTAGTGCAATCAGTGCGTCCTCTAGATGATGGTTCAGGGTTGGCAGTAACGATCGCTAAATATCATACCCCCAATGGCAAAGATATTAATAAGCATGGAATCGACCCAGATGTCAAAGTAGATTTGACTGATGCCCAGAAACAGGAATTGTGGCTGCGCGATCGCGAGAAACTTGCTACATTAGCAGACCCGCAATTCGCTAAAGCAATAGAAATTCTAGGTAAAGAAATTGCTGGCAAAGGCACAACTAGGGCAGAAAAATAAAGAAAAATAAATTTGAGATTTGGGATTTGGGATTTTAGATTGGCATTTAAAATCCTAAATCAGACGGGTTGACATTTACCTGAGCGAATCAGTCCGACACGACGGGCGATCGCTTCTCCTTCTGAGGTAAAAGGTCCCCAAGTTTCTACAATCTCTGGATTATCGTCTTCGGTTACTTCTTGGCTGGGGACGATTTCGCAATTTCCGGCAGGACGCTTGACTATATGCCACAATTGTGCGTTATTCATAAGTGATATAAAAATTTTGTTTCTTACAGAAGAGATTTTACGGCATACTCAAAGCATCTGAGCGCTTTTTAAATTTAAAATTGTTTACTGGCTCAGTCAGATTATCGCATTTTGGTAAGTCGTAACGAGTCTCGCCCAAAAGCGGAATTATACCCTTTTGGGCTGCAAGAAAAAATTCCAGCTTTTTTGTTATCGCTACGTCGAGGCGATCGCAGTTGTCAATCAATTAATTCGTTCTGGAAAAGCGGTAATTAGTACCCAGGTGATCGGAGAGTTTTTTATGGCAACAACCCGGACTCGGCGATCGCTTCTAACTCCGGCTGAAGCGGTGGTACGAATGCGTAATTATTCAGCTGCTTGCCATGTTCTTGATATTACAAGACTCATCTGTCTAGAAGCAATTCGCGGTGTGGAAATTCATCACTTTGGATTTTGGGATGCCCAAATTTGGGCAACAGCGCGACTTAACCAAATTGAAGAAGTTTACACTGAGGACTTTGCATCTGGTGCTACAGTTGAGGGTGTGCGGTTTACAAATCCTTTTGTAGAGGTATTGTAGTCAACAAAACTTACGCAAAAAGCGCCAAAAAGCTTAATTTATCGAACTGCCAAGATGCTAAGAACCGCAAGGAATAAGAGGAGCGAGAGAGTTTTTGCGTCAGTCATAAAATTAAGGACACCCATAAAAGAGTGTCCCTAGGAGAAATTGTTTGATCTCAAACTAATCTAAAATCCCAAATTATTTGCCGTTACCGTTGCCGTTGCCATTACCACCGTTCGTTAAGATACGTTCGGTGAGTTTTTCTGGCACCTCTTGGAGATGGTCATAATTCCAATGGAAGGAACCGACACCTAAAGTAAGCGATCGCAACTCTACTATAAAGTCGTGCATCTCGGCTTGCGGCAAATAAGCTGAGATATTATCCCATCCTTGCCAATCGTTTCTACCTTCATAACCTAAAATTTGCCCTCGTTTGCCACTTAAAAGTTGCAGCGCTTTCGAGGTAAATTCGCTGGGGGTTGTCACTTCCACATGCAAAATCGGTTCTAGCAAAGTGGGTTCTCCTTGAGGTATTCCCGTTTGCATTGCTAATCGGGCAGCTTGCTTAAATGCTTGTTCGGAACTATCAACGTTGTGGTAAGAGCCATTCGTTAAAGTTACGGCTACATCTACCACAGGGAAGCCCAAGGGACCATGTGCGAGAAACTCGCGCACACCCATTTCTACCCCAGGAATGTATTGTTTAGGGACGACACCCCCAACAATGCGATCGCTAAAATTAAAGCCTTCGCCGCGTGCTAACGGTTTAATATCTAGAAAAACATCGCCAAATTGCCCGTGTCCACCGCTTTGGTGTTTGTAGCGTCCATGAATTGATGCTACAGGTTTGCGGATCGTTTCTTTGTAAGGAACTTGCGGCAAATGGGTTGTCATTGGTAAGTTATACTTACGGCGCAGTCTATCTAAAGCGACTTGCAGATGTATCTCACCTTGTCCCCAAAGAATAACTTCGTGAGTATCACCGTGTTGTTCCCAAGCTAGAGATGGATCTTCTTCTAAGAGTTTAGCGATCGCAGCGCTGAGTTTAACTTCATCGTTACGCTTTTCGGGAGTAATCGCCAGAGCATACACTGGTTCTAATTGTTCAGCTTTCGGTAATTCCTTGGACTGCTGTGTGCAAAGTGTATCCCCAGTCTTTACATTTTCTAAACGGCTTAAAGCAACGATTTCACCAGCACCAGCTTCTTGAAGCGATTGCTGTTGTTGCCCCATGAGGCGATAAATTCCCCCAGCGCGAACACCGTTGAGGAGAATACCATCAGTTAGTTTACCGCGCCAAACACGTACTAAAGAGAGTTTGCCACCTTGAGGAGTGTAATAGGTTTTCAGAACCTGCGCTATAGGAGTATCGCCTTTGCGGTCTTTTAAACGGCGTTCTGCGGTCGTTTCTGGTTCGGGTGCTTCTCGTAGTAAAGCTTCTAATAAAGGTCGGACGCCATAATCAAGTTCGGCAATACCAAAGAAAACAGGTACAACTAAATCTGCACCTAATTCTAGTTTTAAATCTTTGAGAATTTCTTCTTGGTCCGGTTCGATATCTTCTAAAAGTTCTTCGAGTAAATGATCGTCAAAATTTGCTAAAGCTTCGAGCATTTCTGCCCGTGCTATGTGTTCTTCTTCTTTCAGGTTTTCGGGAAAGGGGATAGGATCGGCAGGAGCGCCAGGATGATATTGATAAGCTTGTTCGGTTACTAAATCGATAAAGCCGGTTAGTTGTTCCCCTTGCATGATGGGGTATTGGTGCGCTACCAGAGGACGACTAGAAACAGCTTTGAGAGCGTGTAAAGTTTCTAAAACATGGATATTCGCCCGATCCATTTTGTTAACAAAGACGAGATGGGGAATTTCCCAATCGTCGAGGAATTTAAATAAAGGTGCTAGGGTGAGGACGCGCTCGCGTATGGGTTCGCAAACTACAATTGCTGCATCGACTCCCATTAAGGCATTGTAGGTTTCTTGGGCAAATTCCACCGAACCCGGACAGTCAATAAAGGTGAAGCGAACATCGTTGTATTGAGTGCTTGCTGCGCCTACCTCTACAGTCATATGGCGATCGCGCGATTCTGCCGCACTGTCTCCTATTGTATTGCCATCCTTGACATTGCCTTTGCGGGAAATTGATCCTGTGACAAATAACAAACTTTCTAATAACGTCGTCTTCCCGCTTAAATAAGGACCGACAATTGCAACGTTCCGCGAACCCGATTTTACTTTTTCGTTCATAAAACCTCCTTTGCGGTGAGCTACGCGTCTCCGCATTATGCTGATTTATTTTGGGTAACTAATCTTTATCCACGATTATTACCCCGTCTTTAATTTGTCATTATCCTCCCTTTAACCTGGGTAACAAAAAATCGTAGCTTGTTGTAAGATTTACCTGAAGAAAATTTAAGTTGCACAAACTTTAATGCAAAATTACAAAGTTTTGTAAAAACATTTTGTTTCAACCAAACTTTTTGTCAACTAAACGTCACTAAAGATGTTACGAGGAGCGAAAAATCAATGAGATTATCATTTTATAAATATCGTAAAGCAGGGCTGGTAAGTTTGATTTTGCTGGCTGGTAGCATCCTTACTCCCTCCCCCTCTCTCCCCCTCCCCCCTTCTCCCACAAAGCTGGCGCAATATAATAGTAATCAAACTGCTACAGATTGGTTAAATCAAGGCTTGCAGGCGATAAATGTGGGAAGGGTAGAAGATGCGATCGCTTCTTTTCGTCAAGCAATTCAGCTAGATCCAAATTTGGCACCAGCACACTATAATTTAGGGTTAGCGCTGCGACAAGTGGGAGAATTACAACCTGCGGCAGATGCATTTTATCGCGCTACTCTAGCCGATCCAAAATTTGCCCCCGCTTTTGCGAATTTGGGTGGAGCGTTGTTAGAAGGTAATAATTTACAACAGGCAAATGATTACTTGCAACGAGCATTGCAACTCGATTCTAAACTCGGTTTCGCTCACTATAATTTTGGCTTGCTAAGAGAGCAACAACGCGATTGGGATAAGGCGATCGCATCTTTTAAAAAAGCGATGGAATATAGCCAGAATGCACCAGAACCAGCTTATCATTTGGGGATATGTTATCTGCAACAAAATAAAATTAATCAAGCTAAAGATGCATTTCGTAAGGCAGTAAAAATTAACCCGAAATATTCAGAAGCTCATTATAATCTGGGAACGATTTGGTATAACCAAAATAAGTCAAAAGAAGCGTTAGAAGCATTTAGAAAATCGGCTGAGGGAAACTCAAATTATGCCAACGCTTATTACGGGGCAGGGTTAGTTTTTATGCAATTAAGACAATATCCGGAAGCCGTACAGGTATTACAATACGCCAGAGATTTATATAATGCCCAGAATAATACTTTGTGGGCTAGAAATGCCGACCAATTGTTACAACAAGTACAGAATTTTAATTATCAACCCCGTTAAGGTGCAATTGCTTCACATTGCGTAACAATAGGATTATTGGTTGGGTTGGTGTAGTCGAAAATTGTTCGCCTGAGAATGCAAATGTACAAGCAAAAGCGCTTAAAGAGTCAATTTTTAGTAGCCGATCGCTGGTTTGATCGTCATTCAATCGTTCGTAACATGGAGGCTTTCCAAGACTTAATTGTCATAGTTCTGTGTTTGACTTTGTTCACTGTTATGGTAATGCAGTTGTGGGGGATATTTACTGCCCTCACGCAAACATTAGACTATAAACATGTGACTTCCAAGATACTGTTTATCTTAATTTTGGTCGAGTTATTTCGATTGCTAGTGGTTTACTTACAAGAACATAGTATTTCTGTTGGTGTAGCAGTGGAGGTAACAATTGTATCTGTATTGCGAGAAGTAGTTGTTCACGGAGCGTTAGAAATTTCTTCGATGCAGACAGCAGCAATGTGTGGCTTATTGTTTATTCTCGGTGCGCTACTAATAGTGTGTGCCAAAACGCCACACATGGATTGCATTAGTGCTAACACCAAATATTGTCCAATTAGGCATCGAGGAAGTAGAGAACATCAAAATGAGTTTGAATTCTCCCATTCTCATCACTATGATGAAAATCAACCCGTTGCATAATTAATTCTATTAGTGCATCGGGCATCGGGCAGAAGCAAAGAAAGCTTATTTTATGAGCTTTGTTATCTACGTAGTGAAAAAATATCACCTTTGCCGCACTTTCATGCAATGCGGCTAGACGAGTAGTAATATTCAACAAGTGCCAGGAGGCATCATACCAAGGTTGCGAATAATGTATCTGTAACTACGCTTTTGGGCAGATGAATGACTCTTTTAGAATAGGTAGAAATTAATTACAAACCTAAAGGAGTGTAAATCTATGACCACAGGTAACGGAAATTCTCAACCTATTAGCAATCTTGAGTACGATTTTATCACCGTACTGCACAACAAGGCGGAAGCAGTTAAAGCTTACGATTCTTACATTCAAGACGCACAGCAAGCAGGTTCGCAACCTTGTGTGGAGTTGTTTGAGAAGTTGCGCTCCTCTGATATGGAACAAGCACAGGAAATTCGCCAGCATCTTCAACAAGTGATGCAGCACGGTAAGATGTAAGATTAATCATCAAAGGTCTAAGCTTTGCGCGGAAATTTTGAATAGAATTAACAAAGCGATCGCTGTTTTTCCAACTTGTATTTGGAATTTGTAAGCGATCGCTTTTTGCCATCTGTTGCGATAAGCCTTATTGCTTCACGGTAGCAGCTTTAACAAAAGCAACCGCTAATGGTACTATTTTACTTACGACTTGATTAATAACCGCGCGATCGCTTTCTGACCAAACTCGCTTATTACCGAAAATACAAGGCTGTAAAACTCCCCAAAGTTGATTTTCCCAGCAAAGGTGAGCGTGAATTAGTGCGCGATGTCCAAACTCACTACGCTCAAACTCGCGGTTAAGTACTTTCGGATCAGCTGTTTCTACGTCTTCTACAAAAATTGATGGCTCTGTGCGGAGTGCAGCTGCAAATAACGGATCTTTTTCAGGTAGATGTGCTGGTTCTGGTTTCCAATCAATATCTTTTGCTAAAGGAATATCTGAATTTCGCCGCCAAGAATAATCAATTTTACCCATTTTCGTTTCCGGATTTCTTAGGTAAAGAAAAATGCGATCGCACTGCAATATTTCCCCAAGGGTCGGCAGCAAAGCCGCAAACATAGCATCCGGCTCACTATATTTGTCTAAGATATTTTGTAGGTTTTCTGGGATTACATCAGTCATATATTTAGGAAAAATCTACCTAATAGTAGATGCATTTAGAATTGAGCGATAAATCGGTTACTACATTGTAGAGTAATATACAGTCTACCTATTTATGGAAGCATAATTATGATTTTTGCTGGCAACCGACCAAACAATTTAGGTGTGAACAATGGGAAATTAGCACCTTGCCCTAATAGCCCTAACTGTGTTTCTAGTCAAAGTTCAGATGTAGGTCATTCAATTGCACCACTTACTTACAACTCTACCCCAGAAGAAGCGATCGCTAAACTCAAAAGTGTCATTGAGTCTTTGCCAAGAACCAAAATTATCACAGAAAGCAATGATTATTTGTATGCAGAATTTAAAAGCGCTTTGATGGGATTTGTCGATGATGTGGAATTTTATCTAGACCCTAAAGCGAACGTCATCCAAGTTCGTTCCGCGTCGCGTTTGGGTCAAAGCGATTTGGGTGTGAATCGCAAACGGATAGAGACGATTAGAGCCAAGCTAACCGAAGTTAATTGACATCCCACTAAGCTGACGCTGTGGATAGAACTTACCTTAGCTAGACGAAAATTAATCACTTTCTGTTTACGATAAATAAGCAGTTATTGTCAAAAAAACAACCCATTATTATGACCCCAGCAGTTAGCACCGTAACCGTTGCCCCAATGGATCGGTATAATCAGGAGTTAATTGATAACCTTCATCCTCCAGATTGGGTTAACCCTGAACCTGCACCGAGTTACAACTTGGTTGTCATTGGTGCCGGTACAGCTGGATTGGTGACTGCTGCGGGTGCAGCAATGTTAGGTGCAAAAGTGGCTTTAATAGAAAAGCACTTAATGGGGGGTGATTGTACTAATGTGGGTTGTGTGCCATCAAAAACTCTGATTCGTTCTGCGCGGGTGGTTGCAGATATATACTACGCGCAAGAATTTGGCATTGACAACCGTCATCAGATTAATGTAGATTTTCCGGCAGTGATGGAGCGATTGCGACGAATACGCACAGAAATTAGTCCGAATGATTCTGCTAAACGCTTTCAGGAAGAATTTGGCGTAGACGTATTTTTTGGCGAGGCTCGATTTAAAGATACTGGTACGATAGAAGTAGGCGAGAGTATTTTACACTTCAAAAAAGCGGCGATCGCTACAGGTTCACGCCCTACTCAACTATTGATTGACGGTTTGAATAAGGCAAAATATCTCACTAATGAAACAGTATTTTCTCTGACACAATGCCCTAATCGATTGGCGGTAATTGGTGGAGGCTACATTGGTTGCGAATTGGCTCAAACGTTTCAACGTCTAGGCTCAGAAGTTACTTTACTACAAAAAGGCTCGCGTTTACTAAGTCGTGAAGATGCTGACGCAGCAGAGATTATTCAAAAAGCTTTTGCGCGTGAAGGCATTCAGTTACTTTTTGAGTCTAAAATTAAACGCGTTGAACGCAACGATGCAGAAAAAGTTATCTATTACGAGATTAACGGACAAGAGGAAGCGCTTACAGTCGATGAAATTTTAGTAGCGACAGGGCGATCGCCTAATGTAGAAAACTTGAATCTTGAAGCTGTGGGTGTGGAATACGACCAAAAGCAAGGAGTTATAATCAATGACTACTTACAGACAACTAATCCCCGCATTTATGCGGTGGGTGATGTCTGCATGAAGTGGAAGTTTACTCATGCTGCTGATGCTGCGGCTCGGATTTTGATTCAAAATGCACTGTTTTCGATTCTTGGGCTGGGACGTAAGAAACTTAGTTCTTTGATTATGCCTTGGTGTACTTATACCGATCCTGAGGTTGCCCATGTAGGGATGTATCCGCAAGAAGCTGAAGAGAAGGGCATTGAAGTTGATACATTTTGCGTTCCTCTCAACGATGTTGATCGAGCGATCGTTGATGGTGAAACTGAAGGATTTACCAAGTTACATGTAAAGAAGGGAACAGATAAGATTTTAGGAGCAACGATAGTAGCTCGACATGCGGGTGAGATGATTAGCGAAGTTACTTTAGCAATAACTAATAATTTGGGTTTGAGTGCGATCGCAAAAACAATTCATCCATATCCCACGCAAGCAGAAGCTATCCGTAAAGCTGCTGATAAATATAGCATTGCCCGTTTGGACAGCTTTAAGAAGTTATCCTCCGCTTGGTTAGCGTGGAGACGTTAATGCATTGACCGACAATGCGATTGTATCGGCTGACAATGCGATTGTATCGACCGACAATGCGATTGTATCGGCTGACAATGCGATTGTATCGACCCGTTATGTTAATGCATCGACCCGTTATGTTAATGCATCGACCCGTTATGTTAATGCATCGGCTTGCATTGTTAATGCATCGACCCGTTATGTTAATGCATCGACCCGTTATGTTAATGCATCGGCTTGCATTGTTAATGCATCGACTTGCAAAAATTAACCGACCTTTGTTTAACCTTGCCCTAGTTAACTTGTAATCGCACCCCTGACTAAAATCACTGTACTCTCTACATTGGATGCGATCGCTTCCGGAATATTCCCTTTAACCGCGTGCTGTAGCAATCCTTCTCGCGAAGCTCCTAAAACCACTACATCATAACCTTCGGTTTTTACTAATTTAATTATTCCTTCAGCAACCGATTCCGCTTTCACAGCTTCAGCGGTAACAGTGCTAGATAACTTGCGACGACGAATCAATTGACGAATTGATTGTTCTAAAACTGTCATATCTGGTTTTAACTCAGATGGTTTGAATACCCGTGTGAGACGAATTTTCGGATCTTTCCCTAATGTGACTAACGCAGGTAGCAATTTAATCGCCAATAAAGCATTGGGACCACCAGCCATTGGTACTAACCAGCTGTTGAATTGAGGAGCGGGAGATGAGGGAGATGACGAGACAAACTCTCCCTGTCCCCTGCCCCCTGCCCCCTGCTCCCTGCTCCCTGCTCCCTTATCTCCTTGTCTCCTTGTCTCAACACTCGCAGCCAACTTCACCAGCAACAAATCGCAGGTAGCTTGCTTAATTAAGGTATCGACAACATTACCAAAAATCCGACCTGGAGTAGATGTATTTCCTTTCCATCCCATTAAAAGTATGTCTATATGTTGTTCGTTGATAGTTTCTAAAATTGCTTGGGCTGCATCGTGGGCAACGCGAATTTGTGTATGTAGAGGAATTTCCCACTTTTTAGCCATCACTTCAGCTTGTCTGAGCAAACGCCGACTTTTTGCAGTTCTGACTGACGTTTCTGATGGCGAACTATGGCGGGATACGGGTATCACTTGGATGCATTCTATTTCATAATGGCGATCGCGGGCAATTGCGAAAGCCATTTCTAATAATGTCCCTGCTGTTTCGGGATTAGCTATTGGTACTAATAATTTGCCTCTGCCAATGCTAGGCGATCGCGTTTGATAAACTACATAAGAAGGTTCTGGTTGCGGTGCTGACGATGCATTTTTACCATTGAGATGATTTGCTTCCGCACGAATTATATCTGCACGGGTAATAATCCCAATCAGCTTTCGTCCTTGGAGTACCGGCAAGCGACTGATTTTATAACGATCTAGTAAATACAGTACATTGCTTAGGTTGTGAGTAGGTGATACTGTCACCGGACTGCTGGTCATGATTTCCTTTAAAGGAATATCATTTGCGAGATTGCCAGCGCCTATTTTTAGTAAATCTGATTGGGTGACAATTCCAACTAACTTTCCTTCTTCTACCACCGGGAAACCACGATGATGAGAATCGGCAAATGCCTGCATTGCTTCTTCTAAAGTTGTCTCTGCTTCTAGAGTTTCCACTCGTTCCTGCATTACTTGTTTTGCAGTTAACTGTGTCAATATCCCTTCAGCAAAAGCTTGTTTGTTGATATTTATACCATTCAATTGCAAAATTTTGTCATACAGTGATCCAGGCACAACTTTGTCAGCAACTAAGTAAGATGTCACAGAAACAATCATTAAAGGTAGCACCAAATTGAAATCTGTAGTTATCTCAAATACAATCACAATTGCTGTAATTGGTACTTTGGAAACCGCGCTGAAAAATCCTCCCATTCCCGCTAGTGCATAAGTTGTGGGAGAACCCCCACCTAAAAGGTGGAACTCGCCTACACCGACTAAATAGCCTAAAGTAGAACCTAAAATCAGACTGGGTGCAAATAAACCTCCCGGCGCCCCCGATCCAAATGCAATCAAAGTCAAGATAAACTGAGCTATAAAGGCGATCGCTGCCCAAGAAGCATTGGCATTGCCAGTAATTATCTGCTCCCTTAAGCCAGTATTATCACGGAAATACTCTGGCAGTGTTGCCATGATAATTCCGGAAACCAAACCAGCTAACGCCACCCGTAATGGTAAGCTGATATGCAGACCGCGATAAAATTTTATACTTGCAATTAAACCGCGATTAAATACCGCACCTAGCAACCCCGCTAGAACTCCCAACAGTACGAAAAAGGGAATTTCCGGAATCGAGAAACTGGTAGAATACTTTATTGATTCTAGGTTTAGTAGCAAACTGCCACCACCCAACAGTCTGGATATTACGCCACCAATAAATGAGGCGATAATGGCGGTTCCCAGAGTCATTCCCGATAAATCTTGAAGTAACTCCTCGACAATAAAGAATACACCAGCGAGTGGAGCGTTGAAAGCTGCCGCCAAACCCGCACCTGCACCCGCAGCAATCATTTGTCGGCGATGCTCCGGAGAAGTGGGAACCAAGCGACTCATTCCCGCAGCCAAACCCGCTCCTAATTGGACGGTAGGTCCTTGTCGTCCTAAAGTTATTCCCGAACCTAAAGCAATAATTGCACTAATTAACTTGACACCTGCGACGCGCCATGATAATTTCATCGGAAAATTAGCAAGCGAAGCTTTAACTTGAGGAATCCCACTACCAGAAGCCTCAGGTGCAAATCTTTCTACCAGAAAACCAGCGATAAAGCCAAAACTCACACCAATTGCTGGTAATACGAACCAGGCAGGAAAAACGTGCGATGTATGAACTCTCCATGTCCCTAACCATCCCGATCCGAATTTCAGAAATACAGCAGATAAAGCAGCGACGATACCAATCAAACAAGCTTCGGCGATCGCTAAACCTCTTCTAGGTTGCCAAAAACGGCGAAACCCCTGATTAAGAACAGCAAGCGACATAAGATTAAAGATTTAAAGTAAAAAACGGTCATTGGTCATTGGTCATTGGTCATTGGGCATTGGGCATTGGGGAATAACCTTCTTACCTAATCGCTAGTCCCCAGTCCCTAGTCCCCATTTTCCAATCCTTCAAGTTTTTCTCCCGGTGGTAAAAAGTCCATCCACTATCAGAGACGGAGTGTAACAAGAACCATTCCAATCAGCATCGCCACCAAGTAGAACCACTTCTTTAAGAGCAGTATAGACATTACCTGCAACCATAGTATCCTTAACCCGCCCAATTACTTGACCATTTTGGACGCGGTAGCCCAAATCAATATTGATGGAAAAGTCGCCAGAAATGCCGTTACCGCCGCCCAAGATTTGATCTACAATCAAGCCACGATCCAACTTTTGAATCAAATATTGTAGCGAAGCTGAACCTGGCTCGATTAAGAAATTAAATAAACCAGGGGTAGGATAGCTACTTAAATCAGGGCGAAAACCGTTACCAGTGCTACCTGTACCTAATTGATGTCCGATAGTGCGATCGCCATAAAAATTTTGCAAAACCCCATTTTGGATAAATACCAAAGGCTGAGTCGGTGTACCTTCATCATCAAAAGGACAGCTGTAAGGTCCAGCAACCGGGTCTTGGTATAAAGTCAGAGTTGGTGCCATTACTGGTTTACCAATTCGTTCTGCCCAAGGAGAAGTTACCTCAATCACTCGTTTACCATTCAAAGCAGCTTGCACAGTACCCCAAAGCATATCAGCGGCTTTAGAAGTAAATAATACTGGAACGCGACCGCTAGGGGGTGAAACATTTTTTTTTGCCCACATCAAGCGCTGTAAAATTTGATTAGCTACTTTCTCAGGATGCAAATTATTTCGCTGAGTTTGACCATCGGCGACACTCAAAAAATCATCGCCACGTATCCATTCAGCCTCTACATAAGAATTAAGAGTTGTGTCGGTGTAGTAGCAATCTAAACCTTTAGTGTTGACAAGTCTGGTAGTTTCGACATCGCATTCCCACTCAGCCGTACAGAGAACATCTGGGTAAGCATCTCGAATGATAGCGATCGCTTCTTTGCCCCAGTTTACCAACATCTCTATCGGCACATCTTCCCCCAAGTCTGGGTAAGAAGGTTGAGACTTGGTATTTAATTCTACAGTTTCTGGTTGATTAAGTTGACTTAGAGATAGCGCCCGTTCTACCATTGCGGCAGCGGTGACAGAACCATAAGCTACCGTAATTCCCGGACACCCATTGCGCCACAACCGTAGTGCTGTACCTTCAGCTTGATTGGTTTCTAGCTGTTTTAGACGATTTGCCTCAAAAAACACAGGTCGAGAAAGCGATCGCGACTGATACACCTCAGCCTCTTCTGCCCCCGACTTGATAGCTAGTTCCAACAACTCTTCTGCTAGTGTATCTTGTGACAAATTTTCAGAACCCATGACCCTTGATGAATTTTGGATTAGTCATTGGTAATTGGGGGATTGGGCAATGGTAATTGGGGGATTGGGCAATGGGCAATGGGAATTAAAAACGCTTGACTAATTGTAATGCCCGAATAAATATGATTCTTTCCATGCCCCATGCCCATTGCCCCATGCCCCATGCCCCATGCCCCATGCCCCATCCCCAATGCCCTAACTAAATTTACGGCAAATTGACCTCTTGCAACAGCCAGAAGCCAGCAAAAGATTCGGCTTGGCGATCGGATTGCACCCCGATAAAGTGAACTCCGTTAGCTTTTTGCTTTGCTTCTTCAAAAGCTTTTGCTTCTGCTATAGGTTGAGGATTTTTGATATTCGCCAAAATCCAGCTTTCAGTAGCACCAGTTTCTAAAACCAATCTCGTTCCTTTAGTTGTGTCAAGTCTCAACCAAGCCAACTCCAAACCAGACATCCAACCCGCTAAAGGTAACGCTCGTGGTGATAAAATTAACACACCAGGAATGCGGCTTTCCGGTGACAAATTCGCCAATTCCATCGGGAATGATTCACCAAAGGCGATTTCCCATTCATGCATTTCCGCAAAGTCCGCACCTGTTAACGTAACAAATATCCATTGCTGTCCTTCCAAAGCATCTGGTAAGCGTTGAGGTAAAGGACTTTCCAAACGCACTGAAGCATTAGTTGCCTCTTCATACCCAGGTTCTTGAGGATACACCTGTTCGCTCCGCTGTTGTAGCCATTGATTAAGCATCAAAGTGCGACGACTAGCTTGAGCCGGAATGCCGACTTCCTGGCAAGCTTTAGTAATCATATTGTTCATTTGGCGACGGAAAAACCGGATTTTCAGCGGTGGTTCTCCAGCTTGCTCGATTGCTTGTTGCAAAGCCGTCCGCAACCAACCAGAATTTACCTGCGTACTGGGGCAATACTGAGCATAGCGAAATAAAGAATCAGTTTTTGTGCGCGTATCCAAAGGACTCTCGCACACCAACACCTCCCAAATCTTTTTGTTGTTTTCGTCCAAAATTGGACGGGAGTAAAAATCGAGTTCCCAAATACTGCCCATGTTATGCCGTTTAAGTCTGGCGACTTCATATTTTTTCTTATATTTTCATGATATAGGGCGTTGGTTGCGAGTCTGCTCTTGAACTAAAGTTATTAATTCGTAGTAAGCCAGAAGAGCGCTTTTAATGGGCACTTAAGTGCCCACTACGTGTGACAGTTACGTAAGTTTTATATCTGATACGCAAGTCCACGCCTTCTGGATGATGACGATTTTCATTTATATTTATTAAGCTTTTAGAGACATAAGCACAAATATGTATAGCAATATCTGTGTCAAACTGAAATGAAGCTACCTGAACTAGATTTAGAAACCATTGACAGAGTTATCGAAATGGCATGGGAAGATAGAACGCCATTTGAAGCAATTGAAAAACAATTTGCTTTGCACGAACAGCAGGTTATTACCCTCATGCGTCGAGAAATGAAGCCATCCAGCTTTCGGATGTGGCGCGAACGTGTTGAAGGACGCAATACTAAGCATTTGCACAAGCGAGAATTTCTGGCTGGTCGATTTAAGTCAGATAATCAAAAGACTTAAGCGATCGCTCCACACTCAATACGGTTCGGTTAGGAAAGTTATCTCTTGAGGGAAGCAGGGGGTGCAGGGGGAGAGAAAAGCTTATCCGAAGCGTATTGGCTCCACACTTATTTTGATTAAGATACAGCAACCTTTATTGGCAAATGCCTTAAGGATTTGCAATGCCCCTCAACCCTTGTAAACATAGAGGCGGTAAAATAGTTCTATTTTCAAAGCTTCAAAAAACTAACTATGACGATGCATCCGATCCAACGTGCATTTGCTAACCGCGACGCCCTCAAAGTGATCAGCGGCTTAAATAACTTTGATGCCGATCGCACAGCCGCTATTGTTAAAGCAGCCGATCTCGGCGGTGCTACTTTTGTTGATATTGCCGCAGATCCGACTTTAGTTCAATTAGCAAAAAGTTTGACAAGTTTACCAATTTGTGTTTCAGCAGTTGAGCCAGAAAAATTTGTTCAAGCTGTGGCTGCTGGTGCTGATTTAATTGAAATCGGCAATTTTGATTCTTTCTATGCCCAAGGACGCCGTTTTGAGGGTGAGGAAGTTTTAGCACTGACTCGCGAAACTCGCGCCTTGCTGCCAGAAATCACCTTATCTGTCACCGTTCCCCACATCCTGACGCTGGATAAACAAGTACAGCTAGCTGAGGAATTAGTAAAAGCAGGGGCTGACATCATCCAAACCGAAGGTGGTACTAGCAGTCAACCCACACACCCCGGAACTCTAGGATTAATTGAAAAAGCTGCTCCTACCTTGGCAGCAGCTTATGAAATTTCTCGTGTAGTATCAGTGCCAGTGTTATGTGCTTCCGGCATTTCTAACGTCACAGTTCCACTCGCGATCGCTAGCGGTGCAGCTGGTGTTGGTGTCGGTTCCGCCATCAATCAACTTAATAGTGAAGTGGCAATGATTGCTGCTGTGCGTGGGTTGGTAGAAGCTTTAGCAAAAACAAGAGTGCTGAAATAACCGTCCTTACCCTATAAGGGTGGGGCTACACAAGCAAAGACCGCCTACGCGGTCTAAAATTATTTAGCCTGCGTTCGCGTAACGTGTCGCAGACAAGGCAGGCTTTGTTTGTGTGCCCGTAAACTCCGCCACTTCTAGTCGTCAGGCATTTTTATCTACGCCAAACAATCCTTCAACGCATAAATTACTTGATCTTGCTGTTGTTGTGAAAGTTCTGGGAACATCGGCAAAGATAAAACCTCATTGCAGGTTTGTTCCGCTACAGGCAACTGTCCTGGCTTATAGCCCAGACTTTGATAAACTGGCTGTAAATGCAAGGGGTGAGGATAGTAAATCATCGTACTTACACCCAAAGATTGCAACTCGTCGCGAACCCAGTCGCGATGTTTGGCACTGGAGCCATTTCGCCCTTCAGATAATACAAGAATTGTGTATTGATTCCAAACGCCTGAACCACCAGTTAATTCTTGAGGAGGGATGATACCAGGAATTGATCTGAGTAACTGATGGTAACGTTGGGCGATCGCTCGCCGCTGATTATTCCAAGTATCAAGATAACGCAGTTTAATCTGAAGAATAGCCGCTTGTAAAGCATCTAAGCGACTATTTACACCTATTTCCTCGTGAATATAGCGATTTTTACTACCATGCTCTTTTAAAACCCGCAGCTTCGCAGCAATTTCCGGATCATTAGTTGTTATCGCTCCGCCATCACCGCAACCACCAAGATTTTTAGTTGGGTAGAAACTAAAGCAACCGATGTGTCCAATGCTCCCTACTCTTTGCCCTGCCCAACTTGCGCCTGTAGATTGAGCGCAATCTTCAATTAGTACTAGATTGTGAACTTTGGCTAAATTCATCAAAGCAGTCATATCCACAGGTTGTCCAAACAAATGAACTGGGATAATTGCCTTTGTTTTTGCTGTAATCGCCGCCGCTATTTGCTGCAAATCTAAATTCAAGGTAGTAGCGTCAATATCAACGAAAACTGGCTTTGCACCCACAGCACTGACAACTTCTGATGTCGCAATAAAAGTAAAAGGTGTAGTAATCACCTCGTCACCCGAACCAATGCCCAAGGCTCGTAGGGCTAAGTAGAGCGCATCAGTACCAGAGTTACAACTTACACATTGACTAACATTATGATAAGCGGCAAACTGTTGCTCAAAGCTGGCAACTACAGAACCGCCGATATAACGTCCAGAAGCCAAAAGTTCCAGAACAGCCGCACTCACTTCTGCTTCAATAGTGCTGTATTGCTGTTTGTTATCAAAGGCAGGGATAGAATTTATGCTTTGGATCATGAGTTTTCATTTTATTTGAATATTGGGGGCTAAAGACTAGGGATTAGAGACTGTAAAAAATGAATGATGAAAAAATATACAATTCATTAATTATTATCCAATCCGTAATTCCCAATCGCTCCACGAAACATTTTGACCGTCGATTTTAGCGCTTTTGAATTGTTGATCAAAAAGCTATTGAAAAATTGTCGAACAGAATCTGCCTAAGTAAAGGTTTTTACTTAGATTTATAATTGGTAGAAACACCAATCGCTGGCATAAAAGGTGATATATATCAACCAAGATCCAACACCTCGAATTAAAGTTCCAAGTGTGTAGGCGAATGAGCAAAAAAAACTTCAGTAGGTAGACAATGCATGCAGGATTTGATCAAGTTGGATTTGGTTGATTTGGTTATTGCTGTGGGATTAATGGCGATCGCCATTGGTTTATCTGCGCTTTCTAAACTAGGACTAGAATTAAACTTAGCCCTTGCTACCGGCAGAACCATCCTACAACTACTGGTGTTGGGATACGTTTTAGACTTCATCTTTGCTTTTAATAATCCTTGGGCAGTTTTGGGGATTTTGGCAATAATGCTGACGATAGCAGCGATTGTCGCACGAAATCGCATCACTCAGAAAATACCCCAGGTTTTGCCGTTAGTCTGGGGAGCAATTTTCATCAGCACTTTTATCACACTCTTTTACATAAATTTCTTAATTATTCAACCAGATAGATGGTATGAACCGCAGTATTTGCTTCCTTTGGGGGGAATTATCTTAGGTAATGCCATGAATGCAGCGGCGATCGCTGGGGAACGCCTTGTCAGTACGATTAACTCCAGCCAACTAGAAATTGAAACCCACCTAAGTTTAGGCGCAACTCCTGTGCAAGCAGTTACTAAATACCGCAAAGACGCCATCAAAGCCGGATTAATTCCCACTTTAAATCAGATGACGCTTATCGGTATGGTCGCACTACCACCAATCACCACCGGACAGTTGCTAGGTGGAGTAGCTCCCCTTGATGCTGTATCATACGAAATTTTGATTATGTTCGCGATCGCCTTGACTAACTTGCTGACAACTCTTTTAATTACTCGAGGTTTATGTCGCCAGTTTTTTAACTCTACCGCGCAGCTAATTAGGTGATGAGGAGTTTCTGACTTTGTGGGTGGAGGAGTAAAAAAGTAGATTAAGTAGGAAAAAACAAATTAATACCAAGTTGTAATCAAAGATAGCAGCCGTCATTGCAACACAACTGCGTGCTTTGATCGCCTTGGTCTCGTAGCTTGGTTCCCCTTCAGGATAAGCTCTTTGCGTCGCGTGCGATTGATAAGAGAAGCGCTCAGGAAACGAAGTGGAGCGACGCAATCTAATTTATCACTATTACAATAGAACGCAACGTGGTATCATTTAGTCAGGGAAATTAAAAATTTATTTCCTACGAAAAATTAAATTTTTTTGAAGACCGGATAAGCTTTGAGAAAGCGCCCGGTTAACAGTTTGCTACTTATGAGGATCTAAATATCTGAGTAGCTAGCTGACCCAATGAAAATTTTAGCAACTTTTTTGATTAGCGCGATCGCATTTCAAACACTTGCGCTAGCAGAATACAACTTGCCAGACAAAAGTAGCTTTAAGGAAAGCGTAGGTAATGGAACACGAGTATTTGATTGCACATATCGCGGGAGTGACCGCAGGGAAGGATGCTTAGGAATTTAGACGAGATTAAAAGGATTTTGCACGATTGCGAAGAAAAGTTGGAATCAGTAAACGCTTCACCTGAGTATCAAAGAATCCAAGTTCCCCAGAATTGACCACTTGTAATAGACGAATGGCACTTATTTGGGGAAAGGGGTAGGAACACAGCTCTCTCACTTCGGTTCCCAAAAAAGAATAAGTGCTCATAGGTCTAATGATTTGGTTTTGAGTGATGCGCTTTGAATATAAGGTGCAACCAGCGATCTCTGATTAATTTTTAATAGCAAAAAGTCCGGTTGCTAGGGTTCAAACTAACCCGGACTTCTTCAAACAGCTTTAGTAAAATCCCGCAAATTAAAAGCTTTATCCATAAAGTCTCCCAAAAAATCAATTCGCCTAATTGTTAATTCACACAATTTAGAATTTATCAGGACTTATATCGTTTGACTTGAAGGTTAATACATTTAGGCAGCAGAGAGGCGATCTTGCAGGGGCAGGGGATTTGCTATTCCTTTAGTAACAAACCCGCCCCGCTGCCACGATAACCACAGGTATGAGGCTTTGAAGCTTACACCGCTTCGCGGCAAGGTAGCCCCCGACCGAAGGTCGGGGGCGCGTTACACCAACATTATTCGAGTTGAGCCACCGCAACCATGCTAAAGTTACTGTAGCGATTCCGACGATTGAAGAATTAATTAACGCTGCATTAGAACTAAATTTTAAAAATTGTTGGCGGCAAAGGAGCGCGTATGCACTACTTGACCTTGGGCATCATAAACGATTAAAGGCAGGTTGGCATTTTCACTAATGGTACTCAATGCTGATTGCAATACTTGTAAGTGATTGCTGACATCAGCAAAAGAACTTGGATCTTGAGGATTGGCGTTAGCTAAACTATTTTGCAGTGCTTGTTCATACCGAGGGGTAATTTTGACGGTAATTCCTTTCTTGTCTATAGTGAAAGTGCAAATCCGAATTTGACTAGAACAAGTTTTCACCAAGTCTGTGCGGGTTTGTTCCAAATTCCCGGCAATTTGGGCTTGTTGTTCTGCTTGTTTGAAGGCATCTGCATAAGGTTGAATCAAAAGTTGCGCTTGTGAGTGATAAAAGCTGTCAGTCGGAATTTGTTTGACGGTGTTCAAAGCCAGATACCAATTTGCCCGCGCTGCTTGCCATTGGTTTTGTCCCTCATATGCTTTGGCTTGGTTGGCTGTGTTAATAGCTTGTTGGTAAGATTTGGCAGCTAATTGTTCACTAGTTGCGCGATCGCGTGCGGTTGCTAGTCTGGGTCTATAATCATCTAGGAGCTTTTGTGCTTCTTTGTATTCTGGGCTACTCTGGGGAATAATTCTTAAAGCATTAACTACTACCTGCCAAGTAGACTGCACTTTTTGCAAGTCTTTAAGAGATTTAGCTTTAGTTTCCCACTGTGCAGCTACATTAGCTACAGATTTTGATGCTGCCAATTTTTTAGACCATTTTTCTTCATTAAGTAACTGCTGATTTACAGTTTGCAATCTCAGGCGATACAAGGATAATTTCCGCTGCACCAGTCCATAAAGTTCGTTTTCAGGATTTATACCTTCCAATGGAGCGATCGCCTGTCGCCAAAGTTGTTGTTTATTATGTAGCTCTTGTATATTATTTACCGGAGTTTGAGTTTTTAGCTCTGCTAAAGATGCTGCTTTCAAAGCTTTGACAACTGAGTTAATTTTTTCAGATTGCCCTGATAAATGAGCGAAAAGTTGCTGTGCTTGTTGGTGTCGCAAGGACCAACCAGGAACGTTTTTTAAGTTGGTGCTGGCACTTTTAAATTGCGCGTGCAGCTTTGCCAATTCTTCCTCAGACGTAGCGTTACGCGTTAATTGCTTGGATAATTTTTGTAATTCTGCCGCTGTTTGTATTTCTTTACACTCAGAGATTACACAAGGACGAGTCAACAAGTAAGCACTGCTTAATAATGCAATTCCCAACAAACCTGTACCTATTAAAATCGGTTTGACAGAAAGCGATCGCTTTAATGTTGTCACAGAAGACAAATCCGGTGCATCCGTTATCGGGTCAAACGCTTCCTCCTCACTAGATGCAGAATAAGCTACAAAAGATGAGGCAGATGGAGAGACAAACTCCCTCTGTAAAGTGTCCCCTGCAAAGTGCCCCCTGCTCCCTTGTCCCCTTGTCCCCTTATCCCCCTTGTCTTCTTGTCCCCCCACTTTCACTATCAGAGAATGCTTGGCGTAAGGAAGTTTCTCGCCAACGACTCTGAGAAAAATTTCTACTTGTTGCTTTCTGCAACCCGGAAGCGATTCGAGTGCTTCCTCTAGTACTGCGAAAACTTGCTGAGTATGAGTTGTCACACCTAGAGGATGTTCACTTAAAATCATTAGCTGGTCATTTTTGAGAGCACACTTAACCCGGAAAAGTTCACCAGATAAAACTTCTGCATTTAAGTGTTCCTGCAAAATTGTTGCCAAAATTTGTAAATCTTCTTGCTGGACTTCTACTTTCATAGATCGATCCCACTGGTCTTCTATGTTGTTTTTACTATCTTCGAGTGTATAAAATGAATAACTGCCGTTTTTTGATTGTAAATGCACAGTTTGATCAACCACAGCCTCAAAATCTGAATGAACAACTTCGTAACACAATTTACAATTTATTAGTAAAAATTAAACTCTGATAAAACTCAATAATTTGTAAAGCTCGGTTTTTAACACTTGGCTCCAGACTGTTGGCATCAACTGTTAACAGCCGGCTTCTGGTTGTCTGTTGTTTTTTCCAACTCTAATTTGATAAACAAATAGAAATTTCAAAGACTTATCATAATCTAACCAAATATATATATGGTTTCTTTTTTGCTAGAGATGCGCTATTGTTGCATCTCTGGGTTTTTATACAACTACATGGCGTTCTTATTCAATTCAATGGTAATTGAAAATTACAAACAAAAATGCGAATAATACAATCTCTGAGCATTTTTACTACATTTTATGTGGCAATAAAACGTACAGTAGCTACCGTAGTTCATTTTATCGTAACAATGCCGTAGTAACAAAATTATCTAAATCTGAGGCAAAAACTCCTTGAACAGTGATATTAGAGGGAAATGCTGGTTATATTGGATGCTGTCGATTTTACTGAGAAAATTAGTTATGTCTTCTTGACATTACAAGAATATATTTGTTATTGTCAACAGCTTGCTTCATGTAGCGAATTGGATAAAATTAATGAGAGAAAAAAGGTTTATAGCCAATTAAGGCTTGATTTTGCACTCAAAACGCAGTTAAGAAACTTTTTGTAAGTAGCTATACAAGGCGCGTGTTAATGGATTTATTAGAGTATCAAGTAAAAGAATGGTTTGGAAATATAGGCATTCCCGTATTGCCATCACAACGAATTGACCATCCCACAGATTTAAAACGTTTAAAAATCCGTTATCCGATTGTTCTAAAATCTCAAGTACATGCAGGAGAACGGGCAAAAGCTGGTGGAGTAAGATTTGTAGAGACTACCATTGATGCGATCGCTGCCGCGCAAAATATCTTCAATTTGCCGATTTTAGGCGAGTTACCAGAAGTTTTGCTGGCAGAATCGAAATACGATGCCGATCAAGAATATTATTTAGCAGTAGTTTTAGATACTGCTCTTTGCCGACCAGTTCTTTTAGGGGGTAAAGAAGCGAACATAGATTGGGAATTAGCAGTCGAGAAAATACAACACGTAGTTGTTGAACAAGAATTCTCGCCCTATTATGCACGAAGATTAGCTTTAAAAATGGGTTTGCAGGGTGCGATGATGCAATCGATCAGCACCGTGATGGAAAAAATGTATCAGTTATTTGTGGAAAAAGACCTGGACTTAGTGGAAATTAATCCTCTAGGTGTGAGTTCCTCTGGAAGCGTGATGGCGCTTAATGGTAATATCAGAGTCAACGATCGAGCGATCGCTCGTCATCCCGACATCGCAGCGATGGCTGAAAAAATAGGCACCCGTCATCCCGGTAATCATACAAATGGGCATTTCCGTGATTGGGATGGAATAGAAATGCACGGTAAAATCGGCATTTTGGGTAATGGTGCTGGTTCAGTAATGGCAACTTTAGATTTAGTAACTAATGCCGGCGGTAAGCCTGGTCTTTGTTTGAATCTGCGCCATGCTTTTCCCACAGACACTCCCGCAACTACTTTTGGCCATCGCCTAACAAAAGCTCTGAAAATCTTGGCAGCTGACAAAAGCATTCAAGTGATCCTCATTAACCTTTTGGGTACCATTCCTCAGCCTCCTGAAGTCGCTGAAACTATTGTCGCCTTTTTGCAACACGACAAGAGCGAACTCAAACCACATGTTTTACACTCTAGTGGTCATAAAAGCCGCCGAGAAAACGACTTTCCGCGCTTTGTTATCCGTCTTGGCGGTTCTGATTTAAATGCAACCAGAAATTATTTAGCAACAATAAAAACTCAGAGCGATGCGCCGATAGTAGTAGAAAACTTAGATGAGGCTGTAGCAGAAGCGGTTTATCTTGCCAAGTCATCTCATAAGAAGTTTTGACAATCTTATCCCCATAGATGGGGTAAAGGTTATTCCGAATACCATCAGCAATCGCCAATATCCTCAAAGTCGGTGAAAGCTAATTTGCCCAAAGCAGTTAGCATCAAGATAAGTTTTTGTATACAAATAAAAATTTAATGAAATATGGCACTGTGGATATGTTGTATTTAACTTTCAGCAGTTCAAGCTGCTGTGGTGCCAAACTTACCTGACTTTTTTATGAACTTAACGCCAGACAGCAAAGTACTAATTCAAGGCTTTAGTGAATTTATATCAGCAACTCATGTTGCTCAAATGAAAGCTTATGGCACGAATTTGGTAGCTGGTGTCAATCCTGGCTATGGTGGACAGCAGCTAGACGATTTGCCGATATTTGACTTAGTAGAAGAGGTGGTAGCTGAATTTGGACAAATTGACACTACAATTATTTGCGTACAGCCTTACCAAGTGCTGGATGCAGCATTAGAAGCGATCGCATCTGATATCCGCCAATTAATTATCATCTCCGCAGGCGTACCACCTTTGGATATGGTGGAATTACTTCGCAAAGCCGAAGCTAAAGAAACCGTAGTCGTCGGACCAAATAGTCCAGGAATCATCGTCCCCGGCAAAATTCTCTTAGGTACTCAACCTAGTGAATTTTATACTCCAGGAGCAGTGGGAATCGTCAGTCGTAGCAGCACCCTCACTTATGAAATCGCTTGGGAATTAACAAAAGCAGATTTGGGGCAATCAATAAGTGTGAGTATTGGTAGTGATGCGATCGTGGGTTCATCTTTTTTGCAATGGCTGCAAATTCTGGATGAAGATGATAATACAGAGGCGATCGTTGTAGTTGGTCAACCTGGTGGAGGTAGCGAAGAAGTTGCAGCGCGGTACATTGCTGAGGCTATTGATAAACCGGTTATTGCTTATATCGCCGGCACACAAGTACCACCGGGAAAACATTGGCGTCAAACTGGGACTTTAGCAGCTGTGATCGGACGCGATCCTGACTTTGGCACAGCAAAAAGCAAATTAGCCGCTTTTAAAGAAGCAAATGTACCAGTAGCCGAACGTCCTTCTCAAATTCCCGAATTAGTGAAAAAGGCACTGAAATAAAATACATGGGACAAGAAAGAAGAATCAAAGTATTCTTCACTCTTGACCCTTCTTTATGCAGAAATAAGATTATAAAAAACTAAAATCTGACTCCCAATTGCCCATTGAATCCGCGAACAGAATTGTAACCCGCACCCACAAAAACATTGTCGGTAGCGCCTACCTGAACTCCTCCAGAAAGGGCAACACCTTTATCGGCTGAATATAATCCAACTCCTACATAAGGTGAAATCACTGGCAAAGAAATGAATTTTAGTACATCTACGCCAGTTGAACCGTCAGGACCAAATCCCAACTCAGCCCCCAGATTTAAAGCTCTCGCTCCTACAGAATAAGTTATATCACCTTCTTGGCTACCCACAGAAACCCAAGGTTGGGGAACGATTTGAGCAGATGCTCGACCTGGGACAACTAAAGCTAATAAACTGAACGATGTAATTAGTGTTTTTGCAATAACCGCTGTTTTCACGTTCTTCTCCTCCAATTACCTGCAAGATGTCAACTTTTTGCCAAAATTAGTACCAAGTGCAGGTTGATTAACTAACCCCTATTGTGACGAATTTCACATCACTTGAGTGCCCAAAAAATTGACTCAGTTTTATCTCTACAGATAGTAACTAATACTCAGATTTATGCAACCATGCATGTGTTAAAGCCGACAAGATAATCGTTCTTCATTTAAAGACAAGAAGCCATGTTTTTCATAAAAACGACGTGCTTTGCTATTGTGTAGATGAACACTCGTATCAATCCGGCGAATATTTAATAGACGTAGTTCTTCTTTCACAGAAGTAATTAGTGTGGAACCTACTTTTTGATTTTGCATATTTGTTGTAACAAATACATCATCAAGTTTTGCCACAACTGCCCCTATAGACGTAGAAATGGCAAAGCAAACCACGCAAACGCCTACAGGTTTTGTGGCATCATAAGCTAGCCAGACAAATCCGATCTCTGGGTGTTGCAAAAACAGTTCCAGAGCGCTTTGTAAAGCATCATTACCACAATCACCGTAAGCATTGCTGCTGTCAAGATAGTATTCGTCTTCCTTGAGGAATTCACTGAGTAAACTAAAGGCATCACTCAGTAATTCCTTTGTCATTTTGTGGCAATAAATCATACTTATTTCAAAATTGCCGTGCCCATTCATCGCGCCAGCGTTCAACTACTACTTTAGTTTGAGTAAAAAACTCTACTGCGTGGTTGCTTTGCCCGTGCAAGTCACCAAAAAAGCTTTCTTTCCAACCGCTAAAGGGGAAAAATGCCATAGGTGCGGCGACACCAATGTTGATGCCAATATTACCAGCTTCCGCTTCGTAGCGGAATTTACGAGCTGCTGCGCCATTGGTGGTAAATAAACAAGCCATGTTGCCGTATTGACCGCTATTGACTAGAGCGATCGCTTCATCAATACTATTCAAATGAATTAAACTCAGTACGGGCCCAAAAATTTCTGTACGAGCAATTTCACCAACTGGATCTACATTTTGCAGAATCGTTGGGCGAACAAAATTACCATCTTTATAGCCTGTAATCTGAGGATTGCGCCCATCTACTAATAACTTTGCCCCTTCGTTTGCTCCTTTTTCAATTAAACTTTCAATTCGCGTTTTGCTGCGGGCATCAATTACTGGTCCCATTTCTACGCCTTGGTCTAAACCATTACCGACAATGCGGTTTATTGCAGTTTCAGCGATCGCTTCTGTAAATGTATGACGCGCTTCTCCCACAGTTACGGCGATTGAAGCCGCTAAACAACGTTGTCCGGCACAACCAAAAGCACTATCAGCGGCAATCCGGGTAGTCATTAGCATATCTGCATCCGGCAAGACAATAATCGGATTTTTCGCGCCCCCTTGACATTGAAGGCGTTTTCCATTATTTGCCCCACGACTATAAATATATTTAGCGACTGGTGTAGAACCAACAAAACTAATTGCGCGAATTTTGGGATGATCTAAAATTGCGTCTACAGCTTCTTTACCACCGTTGATCAAATTAATTACACCTTTGGGTAAATTAGTTTGTTCTAGAAGCTGAAAGATTTTTTGCATAGTTAGCGGCACTTTTTCCGAAGGCTTGACAATGTATGTATTCCCGCAGGCGAACGCATAGGGCAAAAACCAAAATGGAATCATTCCCGGAAAATTGAAAGGACAAATTACCGCTGCAACTCCTAACGGTTGCCGAATCATCATTTCATCAATGCCCTTTGCCACATCTTCTAAATTAGTTCCCTGCATCATCATCGGTATACCGCAGGCAACTTCTACATTTTCAATAGCTCGGCGCATTTCACCTTTAGACTCAGCCAAGGTTTTACCGCATTCTAGGGTAATTGTTTGTGCCAAATCCTCAAAATGTTCTTCTAACAGATTCTTGAGTTTAAATAAATACTGCACCCGTTCCGGTGGTGGAGTGCGTCGCCATGTTACAAATGCAGACGCTGCCGCATCAGCAGCTTGATTGACTTCAGATGCAGGCGATAAAGGGACTTTAGCTAAAATTTCTATCGTCGCTGGGTTGATTACTTCTAAATATTCTGTAGCATTAGATGCACACCATTGACCATTAATGTAATTCTGTAAGGTGGGAATAGCGTTCATTGTTGAAAAATGTAGATGCAATAATATGACTATTTTGCCTTTACCTGAATCAAAGAGCGAATATTTCTCTTAAGTTGTTCTCCAATACCATTTCTCTATAAGAATAAGCCTGAACGCGATAGCGTGCGCTTGGCCCAGGGCGAATAAAGCGCAACATCATGCAGAATTGATATAAACATTAATCTTGTTTAAGTAATGAAAATTTCAACAGCAGTATTACCGCCGTTTCTGATATTAGATCAATTGTTACAAAGCTGGTTAATCGAAGATATTGGTAGAGGCGATCGCACAACTCAAAGCCTTTTATCTCAGAATACAACAGAAGGAAAAGCCAAATGGGTGGCGAAAGCATCAGGGGTGATAGCTGGCTTACCAGTCGCTGCGAGAGTGTTTCAACTTTTAAACCAAAAGGTCACCTTTGTGGCTGTTGCGGCTGAAGGGCAACAGTGCGAACCTGGGGAAGTAATAGCAGAAATGCAAGGTTCACTAGATACATTATTAATGGGGGAAAGGGTTGCTCTCAACTTAGCAATGCGTCTGAGTGGTATCGCTACTCTAACTCGTAAATATACAGCGGAAATAGCCCATTTACCAGCCCAGTTGGTTGATACCCGCAAAACGACACCAGGCTTAAGGATTTTGGAAAAGTATGCAACTCAGGTGGGAGGAGCAATTAATCACCGCATGGGCTTGGATGATGCAGTGATGATCAAAGATAATCATATCGCGGCAGCGGGAGGAATTGGCGAAGCAATTAACCGCATCCGTTCTCAGATACCTTATCCCCTAACAATAGAAGTAGAAACGGAAAACTTAGACCAGGTAAAAGAAGCCTTACAACATAAAGCTGATATTATTATGTTGGACAACATGCCTCTTGATTTGATGCGTGAGGCGGTGCAGATCATTCGCCACTTAGATAACAGCGTCAAAATTGAAGCTTCAGGTAATGTAACTTTAGAAACTCTTCGCCCCATAGCTCAAACTGGTGTAGATTATATTTCCAGTAGTGCGCCGATTACGCAGTCAAAGTGGTTGGATTTGAGTATGAAAATTCATTGACATTCTCCCCACGGCTAAAAGCCGTGGGATTCTAAGAATTGCTTCAAGGCAAAGTTAGTGCCGTAAACAGAGCAGGGGGAGCATTCAGCAGTCTTAACCAAAAGCGCGATTTTAGTAACGAAACGCGCGATTTTAGTAACGAAACACGCGATTTTAGTAACGAAACACGCGATTTTAGTAACGAAACACGCGATTTTAGTAACGAAACGCGCGATGTTAGTAACGAAACACGCGATGTTAGTAACAACGACAGCTTGTTTCAACACAAAAAGCGTAGATATCACAGGAAATGGTTTGAAAAAGCAATGCTGGATTATCTAAAAATCGCTTTTCTGTTTATTTCATTTTTGCAGTATATCTGAGTAACTGTGGCGATCGCACTTAAACCTATATAAAATTATATACACAGTTATTAACATTTTTGGTAAAAATTGAACAACCTTACATAGTGTGGTTTACTCATTAACAGTGTACTGAAGTAAACATCGCAATATTGGGAGAGAGTACAATGTCCGGCTTGGGAATTACTCGTTGGGGCTGGTTGTTAGGTATTGCGATCGGTGCCATGTCGCAGATACTCGCTGTTTCTGTAAATTACGCTAATGCTCAAATTACACCAGATGGCACTCTACCCAATAATTCCAATATCAGATTAGAAGGTAATACTTTTAACATCACTGGCGGAACCCAAGCTGGAAGCAACTTATTTCACAGTTTCCAACAATTTTCTATACCTACTGGTAACACTGCCTTTTTCAACAACGCTCTTGACATTGGGAACATTATTAGCCGGGTAACAGGTGGGTCAATCTCTAACATTGATGGTTTGATTCGAGCTAACGGTACAGCTAACGTGTTTTTGATTAATCCGTCGGGGATTGTTTTTGGTCAAAATGCCAGTTTGAATATTGGCGGCTCATTTTTGGCAAGTACAGCGAGTAGTCTGAAGTTTGCAGATAATTTTGACTTCAGTGCAACTGCTCCACAAACCACACCGTTGCTAACTATTAGTGTTCCGATTGGTTTGCAATTTGGAGCGAATCCGGGAAGTATCCGAATGGCATCTGTTGCAAACAATAGCAGCGGTACAAGCGTTGGGCTTCAAGTCAACCCAGGAAGAACCTTGGCGCTAGTGGGTGGTGATGTGAGATTGGATGGTGGCTTGTTGCAGGCTGCAAATGGTCAAGTCGAGTTGGCAGGAGTAAGTGGTTCAGGAACGGTAAATCTTCAGGTTAATAATAACAATCTTTCCCTAAGTTTTCCTGTGGATATACCAAGAGCGGATGTATCCCTATCCAACGCTGCTAAAGTTGATGTTACTGATAATGGTGCGGGTAGTGTAGGAATCACTGCCCGTTCCATTGATATTTCCGGAGGCAGTAAGATTTCTGCTGGAATCAAAAAAGAAGCAGAAATTAGCTCTGTGCCAGGAAATATTACGCTCAATGCCACGGGGGTAGTAACAATCGAGCAATTGAGCAGAATAACCAACATGGATGCTGAGGGTACTACGGCTAATGCAGGTAACATCAGTATTCAAGCAGGTGAGATTCTCGTTGATAACCGGGCTAGTGTTCCTAACCGGGATGAGGCTGTTCTTCCAGCACTAGATACGAGTAGCAGCGGAAAGGGACGTGCCGGAAATATATCACTCTCTGCTACTGGCGAAATCACTTTAATCGGACAAGATGCCAACGGTCAGGATCAGGTAATATCTACCTTCGACAGGCAAGGACTCGGAGGTGGAGACATATCACTCTCTGCTGCTGGCTCTATTTTATTATCCAATGCTTATCTGCTAGCGGGTAGCAACAGCGCAAATGGAGGAAGCATATCATTAGTTGGCAATGATACGTCTATAGCTAACAATAGCTCGCTAATAACCGGAACTGGTGGAGGAAATGCAGGAAATATAACAATCCAATCCTCTGGTGATGTCTCTATCAAACGTAGCTTGCTTTTGACTAGCGTTGGTAGGGCTCTAAAAGCTAATGCTGGTGATATCAACATACGCGGGCGTTCTGTTTCTGTAACTGACGGGGCAGAATTAACAGCTAGATTGTCAAGCGGTAGTGGAAAAGCCGGAAATATTTCGATTAACGCTGTTGATAAAGTGGAAATATCAGGCAACGATCCATTTCATCGGATGGGTGGCGATCGGGCAAACAGTTTCCAAAATACTGTGTTGACGACGCGTACTCAAGAAAATGCCATAGGGAATGCAGGTAATATCACTATTCAGGCACCAGAGATTCTTGTCAATAATCGTGTTGGCAATGAAAATGAGATTTTTCCAGCACTAGATGCTAGAAGTGGAGAACAGGGACGTGCTGGAAATGTATCACTCTCTGCCACTGGCTTAATCACTTTAATTGGACAGGATGCCAATCCTGAAACAGATCAAGTGATATCTACCTACGACTTGAAAGGATTGGGAGGCGGAGATATATTACTTTCCGCTGCTGGTATTGCTTTATCAAATGCTTATCTGCTAGCAGGCAGTGAAAAAGCAAATGGGGGAAATATATCACTACTTGGTAACAACTCTGTATCTATAGCTGACAATAGCTCACTGATAACCGGAACTAATGGAGGAATTGCCGGAAATATCACAGTCAAATCTGCTGGCAATGTATCTATTCAAAATAGCTTGCTTCTTACTAGCGTCGGCGGTGAGTTAGCAGGTCAAGCTGGTGATATCAATATCAGCGGGCAATCTGTTTTTGTGGCTGACGGTTCCGAGCTGACTGGCATATCGTCTAGGGGTGGTGGAAACTCTGGCAATATTAGCATTAATGCGAAAGATATAGTAGAAATCTCCGGGAGAGAACCAATCCCAAACTCAAGGGGCGATCGCTCCACAACCTATTTTTATACTACGTTAACAACGCTCAGTGATGAGATGGCTAATGGTACGGCAGGTAACATCAATATTAATACTGATAAATTACGTGTATTAGATGGGGCAGCTATAGCAGCCGACAGTAATAGCGACTTCCGGGGCGGTGATATCATGGTTAATGCCAAAGTCGTTGAGCTTTTTGGTGGCGGACAAATTCTCACGACTGCTCGAAGTAGGGGTAATGCCGGTAACATCTTCCTTAATGTCGGTGATGGCATCGTCTTATCAGGCACTAACCCAAATTATGCCGAGGAGCCACCTAGATTTAACAGAAGAGTGGAAGCAGTTAGCCCTAGTAGTGGTTTATTTGCAAATACTGAACTTGGAAGTTCCGGTAATGGCGGCACTATAGAAATTAACTCAACAAATTTAAGCATTAATAACGGCGCAGGTATTGGAATTAATAGTAATGGTCAAGGTAGTGCTGGAGGATTTTTAAACATAAATGCTCGTGATTCAATTGGGCTTACCGATGGCTTTATTACCAGTGGGTTGGGTAGTCAGGCAATCGGTCAGGGAGGTGAAATCAATCTGACTGCGAGATCGTTGTCTTTAACTGATGGCGCGAAAGTGGTAGCCAGTACCTTGGGTCAGGGTGATGCAGGTATAATTAACGTACAAGTAAAAGATCGGGTTTCGCTAACTAACAATAGCCAGATTCAAAGTACTGTGGAATCAGGGGCGGTGGGTCAGGGAGGTGAAATCAAATTGAATGCTGGTGAGCTGTCTTTAAATGATGGCGCGAAAGTGGTAGCCAGCACCTCTGGTCAAGGTAATGCAGGCAACATTAATATTGATGCGCCAAATGGTTCGGTCAGCATTTCTGATTCAAGTGGACTGTTGACCCAAACGAATTTTGATACAGGCAAGGGTGGTATTATCGCAGTCACGACCAAAGGCTTTGAAATTAGCAATAATGCGACTTTAAATGCCACAACCAATTCTGCAAGTGATGGTGGTAGCGTTATTATCAATGCTAATACTTTTGATGCGGTCAGTGGTGGCAAATTACTAACCACCACATCTGGTAGTGGAAATGCCGGAAATATTAGTGTTAATGTTGGCGATCGCTTTTTCCTATCCGGTGCAGGTACTGATTTACTTGCAAATACTGCTCCTGGAAGTTCCGGCAATGGCGGCAGTATAGAAATTAACTCAACAAACTTAAGCATTAATAATGGCGCAAGTATTAGAATTAATAGTTCAGGTCAAGGTAGTGCTGGAGGATTTTTAAACATAAATGCTCGTGATGAAATCAGCCTTGCCAATAGCTCTATTACTAGTGACTTAGGTAGTCAGGCAATCGGTCAGGGAGGTGAAATCAATCTGACTGCTGGTGAGCTGTCTTTAACTGATAGCGCGAAAGTCGTAGCCAGTACCTCTGGTCAGGGAAATGCAGGTCGAATTAACGCACAAGTAAAAGATCGGATATTGCTAACTAACGATAGCCAGATTCAAAGTACTGTAGAATCAACGGCTACAGGTAATGGAACACAAATCAGTATTTCTGGGCGCTCGCTCTCTCTCAACAATAACAGTCAAATTACTGCTCAAAGCCAGGGAAGAGGTAATGCAGGCAATATTAATATTGATGGGAATACTTTTGATGCAGTTAGTGGCAGCAAACTACAAACCACCACATCTGGTAGTGGAAATGCCGGAAATATTAGTGTTAATCTAGGCGATCGCTTCTCTGTTTCCGGTGCAGATACTGGTTTATTTGCAAATACTGAACTTGGAAGTTCAGGCAATGGTGGCAGCATTTTCATCGACCCCAGAACTGCGGTAATTCAGGATGACGCAGGAGTGACTGTAGGCAGTCGAGGTACTGGAATTGGTGGTAACATTCAGATTCAAGCAGACAGTTTGAAGTTAGATAACAGAGCCTTTCTATCAGCAGAAACCGCTAGCACCCAAGGTGGTAATATTGAAATTAAAAGTGAGGGGTTGCTACTTTTACGCCGCAATAGTCTGATTTCTACTACCGCAGGCAATGCAGGGCAGGGTGGAAATGGCGGTAATATCACCATCAATTCCGCCAATGGCTTTATCGTCGCCGTCCCCCAAGAAAATAGTGACATCACCGCCAATGCTTTCACCGGCTCTGGAGGTAGAGTTAATATTACAGCAAGTGGGATTTATGGCATTGAGTCTCGCCCACGTCCCACTGAGCTAAGTGACATTACTGCGAGTTCTGAACGTGGGGTACAAGGCACTATTGAAATCAACACGCCCAATGTTGACCCGAATCGAGGATTATTGCAGCTGCCCGCAGGTTTAGTAAATACTCCAAGGCTGGTTTCCTCTAGCTGTGCAGCCTTTGACAATAAGGGTAGCGAATTTATTGTCACCGGACGCGGCGGTTTACCCCCCAGCCCTGACGATTTCCTCGGTGGTGATGTGGTTTGGACTGATTCTCGCTTGAGCGCCACTACAGCACAAAATCAATCCCGGACATCTGCGACGAAACCCGCAAAACCAAAAGCGATAGAAATTGTACCAGCTACTGGTTGGGTGTTTAACGACAAAGGGGAAGTAACGCTTATTTCTTCTGCACCTGACGCTACTGCTTCGCTGTCTCCTCCTACTTGCGCTCAACAGTAAACTAGTAGAGAAATTGTGGATATAGGCGATCGCTTTTCTCCTGATTTCATTTTCAAAGCTGATTGCGATCGCACCTATTTCAAATCATTGTCAGTCCCAACCAGGAAATCGGATTGCTAGAACTTGGCTAAATACCTAATGCAGCAAAGACTGCGTTACTAGCTTCGCTGATAACTGTTCGGGTTCGCTTCGGTTTAATCGTGTCAAACACTCTAACGCCATAATTCCGATATGGCGATTGAGAAAGTATTCACTTAGGGACTTCCAAAGAATAAAATATTCCAAAAAAAACAAAAGACAGCATCTTTATAAGAATGATAATCATTAGGAGGGGGGAGAAAGGGGGTGAAGGGGCTGCCGACGGCAGCCCCTTCACTCCCAAGAATGATTATCATTTTAAATAATGGCATAATTTATTTTTTGGAAGTCCCTTAATTCTTAATAGACGCGCTACTTTGCCCTTTTGCTCTTGAATTACACTATGGCTGCGTAAGTCTTAGTAGTGGCTGAAGTCCCAAAAAAAGTACGCAATTCGTTTTGCAAGTGGTGGAAGAAAGTTTCCTGTATGTGAGCTTGTTTGGCAAATCCTACCCCAGCCCAAGCTATAATTTGCGCTTGGGATGCAGAGGTATACTGCGCGGCTAAATTCAATGCCGTTAAGGCATCATGTGAGTGATCCGCTTCTACACCGATGGTATTTTCTGTCCCGTGAATCACTACCCAATACCAAGGACTGACGATACCTTTCTCAAAGCTGATTTTATTGCGCTTGATGAATTGACCAAAGCTATTATTGCGATGTTCGGAAAAGAGTACGGTATTGATAATGCTGAATTCGTTTCCACCAACCGTCTCTGTCGCTGCATGGAATCCCATTGCCTCTACAAGACTGCAAAGATCCGTTGGATCGGCGTGATATCCAGCTTCGACTTGCGGTAGAATTTCATCTAACCAAGTGCCTGATGCAGCCATCTCAGCAATTTCTTCAGCCGATAAATCGGCATACTCTGCCAATTTATCTAGCAGCGCATACGATAAGGTACGGTGAGAAACTCCGGTTCTGGGATCGCGAAACTCCTCAATGGATGCCGTAAATACCTTAGCTGCAACATCCATTGAACGCTCTGCATGTTCTGCTATACAACAGGCTGGATCGTTAAATAGCAAACTCGAACCAATTGTGCTAGCTAGAGTAGGCACTACAAAGCTGTATGTTCTGCTATAGCGAGCAAACCTCTGCATAAACCAGTAGAGGGCTTTAGGATTGATAACTGCATCTCTACTGGTACTCTCCATCAAACGGTTTATGCGGTTAATATCAATCCAAGGCTGAAAATCTTGCAATGCAATCATGAGTTTATTAGCCAATAGTGGTTGCTAAAGTGTTATGACCTGAGGCAGTCGAAGAATTTGAATTACTACCTTGGCTCGACTTTATCCATTTTCTAGCAATGCGATGGCTAACGCTGAAAGCTTTGCTGACTTTTCACGGGAAGTTCTCAAACCACGAAACAGCGTGCTTTTTTCCACAGCCTTATTGCTAATAGTGGTTAATTAATGACTAGGAACAACGGAAAAATCAGGTCTTGGAAAACCCTCTCCCTCTGACTTTCCACATGCCGTGAAAAGTCAGGAAAGCTTTGTAGAACGCTAGTTTTACTTTTTCGATTTCACCATAATCAGTGACATCGAAAAAGCTTTTGCATTCATAGCTAGGATTTTTGCCGTATAAAAAGAACCAAATAAAAAGAACCAAGCTCTTAATTTTGGATAAAGTCGAGCTTAGATGCTAGGTAATAAAGCGCCAAAAAGCCTAGTTGAATTGATATCCTCAGTTAAATAAATATTGTGCTACCTGAAATGGTAGAAGAGTTTATTTCGACTTCAAAGATAATCTAATAAATGATTAATATCCGTCCACCGTAGAAATACCGAATTATTATATTTTTTTCATATAGCTATGAATAAATATAAATATTTATACAAAGTAACAGCAAGGTAGTTTTTCAGGCTGATTGCAGATAGTTCGTTGGATGCGATCGCTTTAGGTGCAATACTGCAAATGGTTAGCGCACTTAAGCGACTCAAAACTAGACTTCTTGCAAAAGTCAAAAGTTAGGAGTCAGGAGTCAGAAGTAAAATTTGCTCTATATCTGGCTTTTGAGTTGAAAAGCTGTACAGACGGGAAAAGGGCAATCTGCTGTATGGGCAACCACGAGAGTAGGGGAAGCGAATTGTATCAGGATTTTTGTGAAACGGTATAAACTCTTAATTGGCAATTAAAGAGTAATTTTTTTACCTCTTTCGGTGAAGCGAACGTTTTTAATATTTAATTGAGCATTGCTTGTCAAACTTTTGCGGAGACTACCAAATAAAGCAAACTGTTCACAATGGGAAAGAGAAACCAGCTGCCGCTTAGACTCTGGAGATATTCGGAAATCTACGGTGGCTATACGATTTTTTACACTAACACGATAACCAGATAAGCTAAAGTCGCCTGTATCTTGTTGCTCTATGATTTTATCCACAATACCTGTCGCAGGTTTTTCCGCTGGCACTAAAACTTTATTAGGAATCAGTTCTTGACATTCTGCGTCACTTGTATATAGGGTAAGATTGATAGTCTTGCCAGTGGCAGATTCAGAAGTTGACGAAGCGGTATTTTGAGTAAAGGGTTCTGTAGAAAACGGCTGCTCGACGCTTGATTTAGCTGTTAGTTCATCCTCGGTTGGGATTTGGGATGAACCGTTGCTGCTTGGTGTTATTGTGGTTGCTGTAGCCGTTTCGTCAACATTACGAGATGCTTGGTTTGAACTACAACTGCTGACGCTGGCAGCGATCGCTACAACAATAAAGGGGACAATATATTTTTTACTTATATTCATAATTTTATAGCTGCTGTGTTATTTTATCAACTTCAAAGTGGGTGGTATAAAATCCGCAAAAATTATCGAGAAGTGGTATGAGTTAATTTTGGTCGAAATCAAAGCGATCGCGCTTTTGATGGTGACAATCTTATTTTCACAAGCTAAATACGGAAACATACATAGAATTTAGGAGCAATATAGATGATAAGAGCACGCAAGAACTTTGCCCAGCATTGGCTCAAAAGTGAAAAGGCACTTCAGTCAATAGTAGAAGCAGCTGAATGTCAAGGGAGCGATCGCGTTCTGGAAATTGGACCCGGTACCGGCATTCTCACTCGTCGTTTATTACCCAACGTCAAATCTTTACTTGCTGTGGAAATTGACCGGGACTTGTGCAAATTATTAGCCAAACAACTGGGTAAAAGTGATAACTTTTTACTTCTGCAAGGAGATTTTCTTACTCTAGATTTACCATCTAATCTTGCAGCCTTTCCAGCTTTTCAAAACCCAAATAAAGTTGTTGCTAATATTCCCTACAACATCACCGGACCAATCATAGAAAAGCTACTTGGTACTATTGCCAAACCAAACCCCGAACCATTTGATTCAATTGTACTACTAGTACAAAAAGAAGTAGCAGAAAGGTTATATGCTAAACCTGGTTCAAAAGCCTTTGGAGCATTAAGTGTGCGGGTACAATATTTAGCTGAGTGTAAGTTAATTTGTACAGTACCCGCAGCTGCATTTTCCCCACCACCAAAAGTAGATTCAGCAGTTCTGCGGTTAGTTCCCTACCAAATAGAACCAGCAGCAAATGACCCGCGACAATTGGAAACTTTGGTAAAGTTAGGATTTGCGGAAAAGCGCAAAATGTTAAGAAATAATTTGCAGTCGATTGTAGAACGCGCCAGCCTGACACAATTACTGGAACAATTAGAGATAAATCCTCAAGCTCGTGCTGAAGACCTTAGTGTCTCTCAATGGGTAGCACTGGCAAATCAATTAGAAATCAGAAGTCAGGGGTCAGTAGTCAGTAGTCAGGAGTCAGGAGTTACGAGTCAGGACTGAAAAATTAAAAGTCAAGAATAACTCCGAACTTTCAACTATTAATTCCCAATTCCTAACTTTTAACTCCCAAGTCCTAATTCTTAACTTTCAACATGCATTCTTATACCCTAATTGCTCCTGCTAAAATCAACTTATACTTGGAAATCATTGGCGATCGCCCAGATAACTACCATGAGTTAGCAATGATACTCCAAAGTATCGACTTGGCAGACCAAATCGAGTTGCGTTCCATCAGCACTGACACGATTCGCGTTAATTGCAACCATCCGCAAGTACCGTTAGACAGAAGTAATCTCGCATACCGAGCAGCCGAATTAATGGCTACGCAATTTCCTGACATCTTTGCTAAATACGGTGGTGTAGAAATTACCATCACCAAGCGCATTCCTGTAGCTGCGGGTTTGGCTGGGGGTTCGACGAATGCAGCAGCGGTTTTGGTAGGGATTAATTTATTGTGGAAGTTGGGATTAACTCAGTTAGAATTAGAAGAACTAGGAGCTACTTTAGGTTCAGATGTACCATTCTGCGTCGCGGGTGGAACAGCGATCGCTACAGGTAGAGGTGAGCAACTTTCTCCTCTGCCAAGTTTAAATAATATATATATAGTATTGGGTAAATATAAGAGTCTAGAAGTTTCTACTCCTTGGGCATATAAAAGCTATCGGCAAGAGTATAGTGATTCTTATATTAGAGATAGCGATAATTTGGCAATTCGTGCGTCAGCAGTACACTCAGGAGAAATGGTAAAAGCAATTCTGCATCAAGATGCCAAAGAAATCGCCCAAAAACTACATAATGATTTAGAAAAGGTAGTATTACCAGCTTATCCACAAGTATTGCAGTTGCGAGAAACTTTTGCGTCTTCAGGAGTTTTGGGGACAATGATGTCTGGTTCTGGACCAAGTGTGTTTGCGCTGTGTGAATCTCAAGAACATGCAGAACAAGTTAAGCTGCAAGTGGAATTTGCGACGAAGAACGAAGATTTAGAATTGTTTGTAACTCAGGCGATCGCACATGGAATTCAGATAGCATCTTAACAGAACATAGTCGCATGTAAGCTCATGATGTCTCCATTTCCAGGGATGAATCCTTATCTTGAAAATCCCATATTTTGGTCAGAAGTACATCATCGGTTAATCGCAGTCATAGCCGACGAAATTGAGCCAAACATACCTTCTCAATATCGAGTTGCCATTGAGCAACGTACTTATTTAAGTGATGAAGAGGATTCTATCTTGGTAGGTATCCCGGATGTGACTATTTTTTCTCAACAATCAAATAAGAAAGAGCATTCATCAACAGCTACACAAGTATCTACCACAGATGGGGTAACGGTGACAATACCCATCCCAGAAAATGTCACAGAAAGTTATTTAGAAATTCGAGAGATAGACACGGGATTTGTTGTCACAACAATTGAAATTCTTTCTCCCAAAAACAAACGAGCGGGTGAAGGAAGAAAAGCTTATGAACGAAAGCGAAGACAAGTTTTAGCGAGTCTGACCCATTTAGTAGAAATTGATTTACTCAGAAATGGTCAACCAATGTCTTTATTAGGAAAAGTGCCAGCAGCAGATTATCGCATAGTTGTTAGTAAAAGTGAAATTCGCCCTCAAGCTAAATTATACGGCTTTAGCGTTCGCGAAAAAATTCCTACTTTCGTGTTACCCTTGCAGTCAGGAGATAGGGAAGTTATTTTAGATTTGCAACCTTTATTAAATCGAATATATGCGCGTGCCAGATATTATTTGACTATTGATTATAATCAAGAGCCAATAAGCTAATCGGCACTTAAGTTGCATAATAAGAAAATGAAGCCGTTTAAAAGCGCCGATGCCACCCCCAGCCAAGAACTTTTTAACGCCAGAGCAAGTTAGCAGGCTACAGCAAGCTCTAAAAGAG